>Ga0304729_1001087_pt1 | contig 18425 bp, 14 predicted proteins | sample C_131016_MF_Meta_FD_190475 | JGI IMG/M metagenome (GOLD analysis project Ga0304729, IMG submission 190475) | Freshwater microbial communities from Lake Croche, Canada to study carbon cycling - C_131016_MF_MetaG (v2) (version 2) | ecosystem: Environmental > Aquatic > Freshwater > Lake | place... | reverse complement strand
TGGATCCGGAACAACCGGATTAACGTCAACATTCACACCGAGGACCGTAAGCCAGGAGAGCCACCAATCCGTCCTGACCAACTCGATACCATCAAGGCGATCCTTCCTGACTTCGACCTCAGTAAGGTGACTGATTACGGAGAGGTTCAGGCCGACAGCTTCATCGAGCAACTTCGCTACCAGCAGAAGGAGGCCTCCAAGACCCTCCTCAAGCAGTTCTATGACGGCCACGGTCACGCCATCCCCGACGACTTCATCGATCACTGCTACGACCATCCTGACACGCCCTGGGTTCAGCCCCCAAAAAAGTGGAGATGTGGCACTTGGATCGCCATCGGGATCGTCCTTTGGGTGGTGTTTTCACTCCTCTCAAAATGAAAGGCACACATTTTTGTCCGCCGAGCGGACAAAATCTAATTCCTCACTAGTCACTTGTAGGGCAACCCGTTAATCATCTCATACCTCTTATGAATCACGAAGACTTTCAAAACCAGTTGAAGGCCGTTTCTGGGGCTCATTTTCGGCTGCTTTGGATTGCCGGGGGGGATGATTTAAAGCGGCATGCTCTTTTACAGGAGATTGCGAAAGATTTAGGAGCCCCGTTATTGGAAGTTGGAAAGATGCTTTCCGCCGCATTGCTCGACCTGCCTATTAAACTACGAGCGGTTTCTGCTGAGGAATGCTTTCATGACCTACTCAAGGAAGGTGCAGGCGAGATACGCTGCCTCGATCATCTGGATATTTTGTTCGATCAGTCTCTGCACCTGGATGCAATAAGCCTGATCAAGAATTCATCACGCAGATTTACACTGGTGGCTTCATGGCCCGGAGTTCACAAAGGGGATATGCTTTCCTACGGATCTCCTGACCATCCATCATTCGTTCAGTTCACTCCTGTAAAGGACGAGCAGACTTTGCACGTGATCCAATAACCAACTCCTATGAGATACTCAGAACTGATCGATTTCAGCCCAATTGAATCCATTGTCCAACTCCGCGACAGCGATGCCAAAGACAAGGCAAAGGAACTCGTCAAAAGCTATGTCATTTCTCACGACATGGCGGAACGACTAAAGGACGTACTGTTTCCAAACCTAGTGCTTGATGGGGCACAAGATCCCATGGGCATACTTGTGGTGGGAAACTACGGTTCGGGAAAGAGCCATTTGATGTCTGTCATTTCAGCAATTGCGGAAGATGCCTCCGTGTTGGATGAAGTCGAGAACCCCGTGGTTAAAACATCCGCTGAGCCCATTGCTGGAAAATTCATGGTAGCCCGTATGGAAATTGGGTCTACGACGATGCCTCTCCGAGAGATCATCACCGGAAACATATCCAAGCATCTAGCCAAGATGGGTGTTGATTTCTCATTCCCAGAGGCTCACGAGGTATCCGAAAACAAGACTTCCTTAGAGGACATGATGGCTCGGTTCCACCAAGTGTACCCAGATCGCGGACTCTTAGTGGCTGTTGATGAGCTTCTGGATTACCTCCGTAGCCGCAATCAACAAGATCTAGTTCTTGATCTCGGTTTTCTGCGTGAAATCGGTGAAGTCTGCAAAGGGTTGAAGTTCCGCTTCATTGCTGGCGTGCAGGAAGCAATTTTCGACTCTGGGCGTTTTGTATTTGCTGCGCCCAGCATCAGCAGGGTGAAAGATCGTTTTCGCCAGATTCACATCGCGACATCTGACGTGAAGTTTGTTGTGGCTCACAGAATGCTTCGTAAAACATTCGTTCAGAAAAAGCAGATCCGCACCTATCTAGAAAAGTTTGCCAAGTTCTATGGCGACTGGAACGAGAGGATGGACGATCTCGTGGATCTCTTCCCTGTCCACCCCGACTACATCGAAACCTTCCAGAAAGTACCCATCATCGAGAAGCGTGGCGTGCTAGAGGTTTTATCTCAGACATTCTCTGGGATGGCAAAGGATGAGGTTCCGCAGGATGAGCCAGGACTGCTCTCCTTTGATGGATTGTGGAAGTACATTGAGGCCAATCCAGCCTTTCGTGCTGATAAAGATGTAAAAGCTGTCATGGACTGCTCTCGGGTCGTTAAGGACAAGGTAAACAGCTCATTCCCCAAAAAGCAGTATCGTCCACTGGCCATCAGGATTCTTGATGGGATTTCCGTACACCGGCTGACGACCAATGATATTCACGTACCCATTGGACTAACTCCTGAAGAGTTAAGGGATCGCCTATGCCTCTTCAACCCGATGGCTGCTGAATTGGGAGGAAATCCTGCAGATGACCTACTAGGCATCATCGATGTCACATTGAGGGAAATCCGCACGGCAGTCAGTGGGCAGTTCATTTCGCAGAATACAGATAATCGTCAGGTATACCTCGACCTGAAGAAGACAGATGACTACGACGCCCTCGTTGAGAAGAAGGCTGCTACGCTGTCTAATGATTCACTCGACGGTGCGTACTATCAGGCGATGACACAGATCTTGGAGTGCACCGACATTTCCAGCTTTTCTGGCTTCAGAATATGGGAGCGCCCCATTCCTTGGAAGGAACGCAATGTTACCAAACTTGGGTGGCTCTTTTTTGGTGTTCCCAGCGAGCGTTCCACCGCACAGCCCCCCCGCGACTTTTACCTCTATTTCATCCAACCTTTTTCTCCTCCCAAGTTTACGGATGAACGCAAGTCCGATGAGGTATTCTTCCGTCTCGACCACCATGGTGAGGGATTCTCACAGCCTTTGAAGATGTATGCGGCTGCACTCGATCTTGAGTCCACATCCACGGGACAAAAGAAACAGGCGTACGCCGAGAAAGCAGGAGTCTATTTTCGTCAGCTGACCAAATGGCTACGAGAGAATTTCCTGAGCGCTGTTAAAGTGGGGTATCAGGGGTCTAATAAAGCCCTCAGCACGGCACTTGCTGGAGCAAATGCTGCCGGCCTAACTGCAAAAGAGCAGATCTTTTTGGCAGCTTCACGCCAGCTTACAGGTCACTTTGCCACGATTTGTGGAGACTATCCTACTTTCTCCCGAACCATCACATTTGGTCATGACGGCAATGCAACGACAGCAGTTCAGGATGCCCTGAAAGGGCTCTCCTCACCACCTACTCAGCTCGGAACTGCGGTTCTCGACGGACTTGGATTGATGAATGGGGAGAAGATCGAACCCTCGGCCAGTCCCTATGCCAAGTTCATCATGGAGCTTCTGAATCAAAAGGGCCATGGGCAGGTGATGAACCGCTCCGAGATTGTGAAGGAAATCGATGGAGTCAGCTATTTTGACGCTCCAGGTAAGTTCCGCTTGGAGACCGAACTGCTGGTCGTTGTGCTGGGTGCTTTGATTCACGCTGGCGAGATCGTTCTTTCCATCCCCGGGAAAGAATTTGCTGCAACGGACCTAAAAGACTTTGGAGCTCGGCCTCTCGTAGAACTCGAAGGGTTCAAGCACATCAAAAAGCCCAAGGACTGGAATCTCCCTGCAATTAAGGCCGTCTTTGATCTGCTGGGGCTTCCCTCGGGTTTGGCTATTCAGGTCACGCAGAATGATAGCGAACCCTTGCAGCAGCTTGCTGTGGAAGTTTCAAAACGTCTTGATCGGCTTGTCATGTCAAAGCAGGAGTTTGCGAGTGGGCTGCCATTCTGGGGACACCAGCTTCTAACTGCCGACGAAATCACTCGACTCGCCACAGATGTGGACAATGCGAAGGAATTCCTCGAGAGCCTACAGAATTACAAGACCCCGGGCACATTTAAGAACTTCCGCTACTCAGCGGAGGAGATCAAAGCATTGGAGCCGGCATTCAATAGCCTCAAGGAGGTTGAAGAGCTGAAGACATTTGCCGATACGCTCACGCAGTTCACGTCATATCTCACGACGGCTGAGTCCATTCTTCCAGAGGCTCACCCCTGGCGTGAGAAGTGTCAGGAAGCCAAAAAGAAACTCCGCGAGGAAGTACTCAAATCGGCTAATCGTGAATCCGAAACTTTCCGAAAAAAAACCATCCAGTCTCTGGAGAAGCTCAAGAGTGAGTACATCACAGCCTATCTGGATCTCTATCGCCATGCCCGGCTTGATCAACAGCAGGATAAACAGAAGGGCACACTTCTAACTGACTACAGGTTGGAGCACCTCAAGCAGCTTGCCAGCATCCAGAGCATCAACAGGAGTCAGCTCATTGAGATCCAGGATGAGTTTGGGAGACTCAAGACCGGACAGAACCTTTCTCCATCCGATTTGATTGCCACTCCCACAGCAGGAGAATTCTTCCCTGCCATGGAGAAGTCAGGGGATATCTCGGCTGATCAGCGTCTGAAGAACCTGAAGTCAAAAATGGAATCTGTCCACGAGGCATGGACGACTGCCCTGCTGAACGATCTGGATGATCCTGTAACCAAGGAGCACCTAGATCTACTCAAGCCGGCAGAGCGTAAACTGGTGGATGATTTTAAGAAGGAGAAGGAGCTGCCTGATCCATTGCCACCGAAACTCATCCCAGCTCTCCAGCAGGCTCTTAGCGGGCTTTCAAGGGTGCCAGTATCCTCCAAGAAACTCTTTGAAGCTCTATTCCCCAGTGGAACACCTGCCACGCTAGAGGAGATCAAGGAACGATTCGCAAGCTTCGCCGATGAATTGGTAAGAGGGCAGGACCGTACCAAGGTCCGACTAGTGCTCGAGAACGAGGTGAAAGAATAACCAAATAATCCTATGCCAGACCAACAAGCTCTCAATCTCGCATCTCAAAAGACTGGGCCCGTAGAATGTCTCGGCCAGAAATTCCCCTCAGATGAAGTTCGAAGGGAGCAATATCTCAAGTTGTTAGCGGAGAAGCTGAAAGATCCTGAGTTTCGCAAGATAGAGGGATTTCCTATTGGAGAGGATGAGGACATTCTGGCCCTTTCAGATCCACCGTATTACACGGCGTGTCCAAATCCATGGATAGATGAATTTATCAAATATAATGGTGAGACTTTTAATCCAAATGATAATTATAACCGGGAGCCATTTTCAGCAGATGTTACCGTTGCGCGTCATGATCATTATAGTCTGGCCCATACTTATCACACTAAAGTATCACCTTTAGCAGTTACTCAGTATGTTGAGCATTTTACTAAGCATAATGATATTGTTATAGATTTTTTCTGTGGTAGTGGAATGACGGGATTAGCAACGACGGGAACTCCCTCAATATCGACTGCCACGGGCTATAAATTATCAGCACAAAAGCCAAGAAATGCCATTCTGGTTGATCTAGGAATTGCTGCAACCCATATAGCAAATGGGCATATGCATCGATGGGAAGAAGAAAATTATAAGTCTGTAGAAGGCCTTTTGAATGATCTAGAAAATAAACTCTCTCATCTATTCCAGTGCAAAGGTGGTGGATTTCTTAAAAGAGAAGATGTATGGTCTGCTAAAAAAAGTGATATCTCAAATGATATTTGCACAATAGATTATCTTGTTTTTTCTGAAATTCTGATCTGTCAGGATTGTGGTGAGGAGTTCTCTTTTGGCGAAATGGCCTACGATCCGCAAAAAAAAGAAGTTAAAGATAACTTCAAATGTCCAGGATGCGCGAAAGAACTAACGAAAAGAAGTTGTGCTAGGAAAAAAGAAAGTTATGTAGATATTATTACAGGGAATATTGCATGGTCACCAAAACTTAAACCGTTTCTGGTAGCATATAACTCAAAAGGTAAACGATATTATCGAAAAGCAACTACTGACGATATAATATCAAAAATTGAAATTAATAAAAATATTATACCTGAAGCAGTTCCAATTCAAAAAGGTGAAAGATACCACAAAGATGCGCTTTCTGGAATATATGGAGTTGACTACATACATCATTTTTATTCGTCGAGAAATCTCGATGCAATGTCTAGAATACTAGAATTATCTCACAATATAAATGAAAAGGAGGCATCTTTATTAAGGTTTGCGTTTACCTCCATTGCTATTAAAGCATCGAAACTAATGAATTGGAATGCCGATGGGGTCGGTAGAGTCATGAAGGGAACTTTATACCAAAGCTCATTAATTCAAGAATGCAATCCATTTTGGCTAATGCGAATTACACTAAAGGATTTGAGAAGGCTTTCTAATAGCCTTAAACACAATCGTGAGAATGGGATAATATCAACTGGAACAGCCACAAATCTTAATATTTCATCAAATTGTATTGATTATGTGTGGGTAGATCCACCTTTTGGTAAAAACCTAATGTATGCTGAGCTGAATCAACTTTGGGAATGGTGGCTCAAAGTCAGAACAAATAATCAAGATGAGGCTGTTATTGATGAACATCGAGCCAAAGACCTAGAAAATTATAAAGACTTAATGTTTCGAGCTTTTTGCGAAGCGTACAGAGTTCTTAAACCAAACAGATGGATAACTATTGAATTTCATAATTCAAAAAACTCTATTTGGAATGCAATACAAGAGTCGTTATCTAGAGCGGGATTTGTTGTTAGTGATGTTCGTGTTTTAGATAAAAAACTAATGACATACAAGCAATCTCAGCAAAATCTAGTCAAAGTAGACCTGATTATATCAGCATATAAACCTCAAGATCGAATCATTAAAGAATGCCTCACCTCATCTGGCACTACTGCAGCTTGGCACTTTATTGAGGAACATTTAAAAAACCTCCCTGTTTTCGTAAAAAAAGGAGAATCCCTAGAAATAATCGCCGAGCGGCAACCTCATATGCTATATGATAGAATGCTCGCCTTTCATATTTCTAGGTCTTTATTGATCCCCTTGTCATCAGCAGAGTTTTATAAGGGTTTAGTAGAAAAATATACTGAGCGAGATTCAATGATTTTCTTGCCAGAGCAAGTTCATAAATATGATAAAGCCAGATCTAAAATCTCTTCGGTAGAGCAACTTGAGTTTTTCGTTAATGATGAATCTTCTGCTATAAGGTGGTTGAGAACCCAGTTAATTGAAAAGCCTCAATCGTTTGCTGATATTCAGCCTCTTTTTATGAAGTACGTTACTTCTTGGAAAAAAAGTGAGATACGATTGGAACTCATTGAATTATTGAACGAAAACTTTATTTGTTTTAGTGGAAATCATGATGTTCCTAGCCAAATCCACAGTTACCTTTCCACACAATTCAAAGATCTTCGGAATCTTTCTAAAAACGACCCGCTCTTAAAAGATCGCGCTAAGGATCGTTGGTATGTGCCAGATCCAGCTAAGGCTATTGACGTTGAGACGATGCGCAATAAACGTCTTCTTCAGGAATTCTGGGAACTTTGCGAGGAGGCGGGTATCAGGCGCCCGATGGCTGGGAGCCAAGCGCAACAGTCTCTACCAAACCTAGCTGCAAGCTTGCCCAAGAGCTCCGGTGGAAAGAAAATTAAAGAAGTCCGCACTGAGGCAGTCCGCTTAGGCTTCAAGGAGTGTTTTGCTGCCAGAGACTACGCCACGATCCTGGCAATATCAGCGAAACTTCCAGAAAATGTCATCGAAGAGGATGAGCAACTTCAGATGATCCATGACATGGCTGAGATGCGCTCTCAGGGCTAAAGTCTATGGCGCCATTTCTTTCAGGTGCATGGATCTGGTCTCGATCGCATCATGCTTCTGGCCAGGTTCTTGAGTCTGACGAACTCTGGGGGCAGCAACGCTACCGCGTCTGGTTCCCAACACTAAATACTGTCCTGCTCCAGCGACCGGAGGAGTTATTCCCCCATCATGAATCTCAGAGGGGTAACGAGACTGGCAGTTCCGCTAAGATCCAATTTGCGGCGATAGCAGGGCGTGTCATTGAACTGCTCAATGATGACAAGTTACTAGCTCCCGTGGATTCATCGGTTATCCCTCTACCGCATCAAATCAGGGCGCTCCGCAAAGTTCTCTCAAACCCGGGGAAAGTCAGGTATCTGATGGCCGATGAGGTTGGATTAGGAAAAACGATTGAAGCCGGCCTCACCATCCGAGAACTGAAGCTTCGTGGACTGATCAAGCGGGTGCTCGTCGTTGCTCCCAAGGGTTTGATTCCGCAGTGGATCGTGGAAATGAAGGAACGCTTCGGGGAGGATTTCCGACATTTTGATCCGAGCCAATTCGATGCCTACAGACAGATTTCCCAAGAGGAAAATATCTGGCGCAGCCACGATCGGGTGATTTGCTCAATGGATGCAGTAAAGCCACTGGACTCAAGGAAGGGATGGAGTGCCGAGAAAGTCGAATCCTTCAACCGAGATAGGATTCTGGGACTTGCATCTGCTGGGTGGGATATGATCGTGATCGATGAGTCTCACCGAGTGGGAGGTAGCTCTGAAACTGTCGCCCGCTACGCCATGGCGAAAATGCTTGCTGAGGCAGCGCCCTCGCTTCTCCTGCTCTCAGCTACCCCTCATCAGGGCAAAACGGATGCTTTCCAGCGGCTGATGGCGCTCCTGGATAAGGAGGCATTCCCCAATGAGGCATCTGTCAATCGTGAGAGGGTGGCTCCCTATGTCGTGAGGACCGAAAAACGGCAGACGATCAATCATGACGGAACCCCTCTCTTTAAGCCCCGGCTCACCAAGTTGGTCTCGGTCTCATGGGAGGGGCATAATGAGCAAAGGGAGCTCTATGATGCCGTCACTGAGTACATTCGTGAGGGCTACAACCAGGCAATGAAGGAGAAGAAGACCCATGTGGGGTTTCTGATGATCCTCATGCAGCGGCTGGTGAGTAGCTCCACCCGGGCAATCGCCACGACTCTGGAAAGAAGGTTGGCGGTCCTTAATCAACCGACGGGGCAGATGGAACTCTTCCCAGAGGAGTCTGAGTGGGAGGAGATGGATGGACAGGCCCAACTGGAAATAATCCTGAGTCAGAGGATGAAGGCTCTGGATAATGAAAAGGAAGAGGTTCAACTACTCCTTAATGCAGCCAAGAGGGTGGAAAGTATCGGCCCTGATGCAAAGGCCAAGACCCTCCTCGAATGGGTCTACAAGATGCAGGAGGAGGAGCAGGATCCTGCGCTCAAAATCCTGATCTTCACGGAATTCGTGCCAACCCAAGCAATGCTGGCAGAGTTTCTAAAATCGCGAGGAATGTCCGTGGTCTGTCTGAATGGAAGTATGGACTTGGATGAGCGAAAGCACGTCCAGAAACGATTCTCCGAGGATGTTCAGATTATGATTTCCACTGATGCCGGTGGAGAGGGTCTGAATCTTCAGTTCTGTCATGTGATCATCAACTTTGACCTCGGATGGAGACCGATGGCTCTCGAACAACGAATTGGCCGACTGGATCGCATTGGTCAAAAGCATGTGGTCAAGGCGCTCAATTTCCTACTCGAAGACTCGGTGGAGTACAGGATCCAAGAGGTCATTCAGTCCAAGCTGAAAACAATCTTTGAGGAGTTCGGTGTCGATAAGACCACCGACCTGCTCGACTCTGTCGAGGGTGCCAGGATGTTTGACCGACTCTTTATCGAGGCTCTTATGCATCCCGAGCGACTGAATGAAGATGCCGCCCAATTTGCAGAATCGTTTCGAAACGAAGCAGAGGAAAATAGGGACAGTCGAATCTTCACGGCTGAAGCCGGCCCCAGTGGAATGGATCTGGAAGCTGTTTCCACTCAGCCATTGGGTGATTTACTTGAGATGCTGGTAAAGACTCATCTTGAGTCCACAGGCGGAAAATATGATCGGCAGTCAAATGGTGCTGCAAAAGTCATCTGGCCAGGAGAGGTGGAATCCAAAGAGGTGCACTTCCCAGGGAATCGGGATGGGACTGATGGTGAACTACTCAATCTTGATCATCCTAGGATCCGGTCTCTCATCGAGCGAATGCCTATCTTGGGTAAAGGTGAACCCATCGCAAAACTCACCGGTGGAGGCTTATCTAAAAATGCTGACGGGTACTGGTCCCTCTGGGTCATGAGGTTTGCTTCTTTTGATTTTCGCCAAGCAAGGGTTTTCCCTGTCTTCATCAACAAGGATGGCAAAGCTCTTGGTCAAACTGCTCGGCATCTCTGGGACAAGATTTCAACAGACGAGCACAATCCCATTTCAACTATTTCGGGCGAGGAAGCGCTGTCCATTTACAATCAGCTCTATGCAGCAGCAGTTACCGAGGGGCAGCAGATTTGGGAGTCTCTTGAACGTCGCCATCTGGATCGGTGGAACAAAGAACGGGAGCGGACTCGGTACCACTTCGCCACGAGAAGAAAGATGCTGGACCAGGTTGGTCTCAAGGAAGTGAGAGGTTACCGGCTAAGACAACTCGAAGCCGACGAGGCTCAACGAATGGGCGAACTCGACCGTCAAAAAAACCTTCTTCCTGAACTCGATGCCTTAACGATGGTTGCAATTTCTCCAGCATGAAGACTCTCGAAGAACATCTGGTAGAAAAGATTCACGGGGAAGTCTCTCTCCTGTGGGCAGTTGCAGATTCCGATGGGCTCTATCGAAGCGACGTGGTGAATCGGCTTTTAGCAGATAAGGGAATGGAGATCGTAATCTTCGATGATCCCGTAGCATTTCGTTTCTTCTATGAAACGACCATGAGGGCCAAGGTAGAGGAGAGGGCTGGAGGATTCGTCATTCTATTCGATCCTCTAACGACGGGTTTCACACGACTTCCAGCTGATATCTACTTGCAGAGCCGAAGGCTTGAATATTCGTTGGGTGATCTTTTCCCCAGGTTGTCACGTAAAGTATTGAAGGAACTGGATCCGATAGTTCTTTCTCGGCTTTGGCAAAAGTCTGACTCCCTTCCCTCGCACGCCCTCAGCGATAAGGAAACCTGCGATATTTCGCTGCGCCTGGGGTACAAGATCGAGCCCTCTCTGATCGAAACCTTCAATGATGTCACCCGTCTTCTGCTCGAATTGCACATCAGCAAGCAGACACTTCCCAATGTGCTAATTCAGAGGCTTGCCGAAATCACCCACAAGGCTTTTCTGAATATTGATTTGCTCTTGCGGAAGCCCGCTGAGTTCCAGGGCTTTCTTCAAAAGCAGTGGGCCGACTATGTGATTCCCGAAAACAGGGTTAGGTATTCATCACAAGAGGCTATCGATTTTGGTGATCCTAGCCTCAGGAGTTATCTGGACGATCTCTTTCAGGAGGGTTTTCTTCAGCCTATTGATACTCGCTCAGGCAATTTGCCTGAATGGGTGCAACAACTTGGAGTACGAAAGAAAGGCAGTGCCTTGATCGATCATGATGATCATCGCCGAAATCTCCTGAATGCTCTCCCGGATGAAACGTCCAGTTACCTAGATTGGTTAAGTTTTGGACAACGGTACTCTCACTACACCGCCTCCTGTTTCAGTGAAGAAGAGGCTGATTGCCAAAAGACTTTTTGGAGCAAAGTGTGGGAACCCATCAACGCATCATTTACCCAATGGGCAGCCATGACATTGGATTCGCTCAATAATCTTCCTCCGAATCGACCTGCAGTGATTCACCACATCCCACGATTCCTATCTAGACGTGTTACGGCTGGGAGAAAAGTAGCACTTCTAGTACTCGATGGGCTCTCGCTGAGTCAGTGGAACATAATCAAGGGCGAAGTTCGCCAGAAGGTTCATGGTATACAGTTTGAGGAATCGGCCTGTTTCACTTTGGTTCCGAGTATCACCAATGTCTGTAGGCAGGCTCTCTATTCGGGGGAACTGCCCATTTACTTCTCAAACTCCATTGACCGGACATCAGACGATGAGGTGCGGTGGAGAAGCTTTTGGGCCAGCTCCACTGCAAAGGGTGCTTCATGCAAACTCATCAATCTTCTTGGGCAAGAAAATGATTTGGTGGACTTACGAGAAGCCTTTCGGGATTCACCAACGGCTTTAGGGGTAACCATACGCATGCCGGATGAAATCATGCATGGGTCCAGACTTGGATGGAACGGGATGTCTCAACAGCTTCGCCTGTGGGCAAGAAAGGAATTTCTAGCTCAGACCATATCAGAACTTCTCGATGCTTCTTATGAAGTCTTCCTAACAGCAGACCATGGTAATCTTGAGTCGGTTGGTGAGGGTGCATTTAGCGAGGGGGCGATGGTAGATAGAGCTGGGGAGAGAGTTCGTATTTACTCTGATAAGACTCTTCAGGAGAACGCTGTGACTATTCTAAAAGAGAGAGCTACGGCTCCAAATGTGAAGTCGCTCCCAAAAAACTACCTGCCCGTCGTTCACACAGGCCAAGGAGCATTCTTTACCAAGGGGGACACAGGTGTATGTCATGGAGGAATGAGCATCGATGAGATGCTTGTTCCTTTCATTGAAATATCAAGGGGATCAGAAACATGAGTGCGGATAAGCCCATGGTTTACATCAATAATCTCACGCCTGAATGGCTCATAGATGGTCTTCGTCGTTCTGCCGGCAGTGAGTCTGTGGACGAGTGGAAGAAGGGAGTGACTGCTCTGATTCAGGAAAAGACCAAGGGCGCAGAGAATGTAAGAAAGTCACTCCGGTACCTGCGCCACATTTACATCGAACCAACCGAATATCCTGAACTCAGAGAGGAAGCGTTTGCGCTCTACAGAAGCTCCTCTGAACCTGAGAGAGACAAGATACTGACATGGGGGCTGGCAACACTCACCTACCCATTTCTCAACGAGGTTACAACAATCCTCGCCAGGCTTCTAAGGGTGCAGCAAGACGTGAAAATGGAGCAATTTGTACGAAGGCTCTCAGAAACATTTGGAGAGAAGGAGACGGTTACTCGCTCAGGAACACGCTGCCTGAAACTGATTGTGGATTATGGCTTCCTGAACAGATCCAGCCTTGGAAACTATACTCTTCCAAGAACACTGAAGATTGCTGACCCCGATCTGGCAGGCTGGCTCATGAAAATATGGTTTATTCTGAACGCTGGGCATGGGCCCGTGGATCGGACCGCATTGAGCAATCATCCAGCCCTATTGTTCTTTGATGCTGCTGCACTTATCGGCAGCGGACTCAACTCAGGGATTCTAACCATGGATCGCATGTCGATGTCCCAGGAAACAGTTTCGATAAGAACACAACCATGAGCGCCGATAACGACGATCCTGAAATTGAGTTCGAGGAGGTATTGATGACCCCCAATGGCAATGAAGCCAGAGAAAGGTGCCCGATCTGCAACAGACCCAACTCCCCTGGGGCATGCGACACATGTGAGCACTACTTTGCAGCCTATTGGGATGGAGACATAATATGGGAAATTGGAGAAGGATATCAGAAATTCTCAGAAGCATGGGGACTCCTGCTGGGAGTTATTTATGAAACTGTCTTGTTTCAGAATCAAGATCACCAAAAGACAAAGAGCGATCTATGGAAAGACTGTCAGAATAAAGCAAAAGAAAACAAAGCCTGGGATGAAATAATCAATAATAATGATCCCATGGATATGGAGCCTGCAGAGGCGTTTTTAAATCTCATTCCCTACCTCTCTGGTCCCACCATAGAAACCGATGGAATGCTCTCCGGATCAGGTCACTCCATCTACATGGAAGATCGGGGCATCGTCGTGGAATTGGCGGAAGAAATCACGAATCTGGCCAATCTGATCCATATGGAATTCAACCAGTAACATCCTATGAAGGATTCAGATCTTCGAAAGCCTGTTATCTGCTACGACGACTTCGACCTCCCGTTTGTGTCTGAAATTGATGGGAATGAAGAGAGTGGTGATGATAATTCAGAAGAGTACGACAAGACTGGTCACCTCGAAGCTATGAGGGATCAGATTCCCTCTGAGTGTATCTACTTGGGTGCAATCAACTTCGAGATTCCTCATTCACCAGGACTGACTTGGGACATCGATGACTACTATTACCTAATGCGCTGGACGGATTCAGATTACGATTGGGCAATCTTCCGGATCACTTGGGAGGATAACTGGGGTCGTTATGAATGGAACGCAGCAGCTAGAATAAAGGGAGAGAAGGATAAGAAACAGGCAGCTCGTCTTATGTTCATAGGGCTCATGGACAATTGGGGCTTTGACTTAGATGACGAGGAGCTACAAGAAGACTTTGCCCCATACAGGGAATTTCTTGAGGGAATCTGAGTTTACTGCCCTTTATGACTGAATCTCTCAAATCACTGTGGGAGTACTGCACTTACAATAATCGGCTTGTACCGATGCCTCCGGAATGGAGCCAGCTTCACGGGATGCTCAAAGATCAGAGAAGAAATCCAGAGGGGGGCTGGATACCTCCTGCACCTCTGATCCTCGCAGCCTGGGGATGCACTATGCCGATCGAAAAGCAGCTGCGATTCAAGGAACACCTAGAGTGGGCTGCCGACAAGGGGCAGTTGGGAGAGGTAGGAGCTTTCCTACGTTCACTCCCTGAAGATCAATGGCACCATTTTGGAGATGTCTGACCTATGCGAAAGTTGACCCCCATCAACAGAAGCGCTGCAGTTGTGATCCGAAAAGCTTCGCCAGTTCGCCAATCCACCCCCGTACCCAAGGGGCATATTCCTTGTATCGGTTGCTCTCGTACTTTCCCCTCAGAAAAGCTTCTTCGGGAGCATATACAGACCGAGCATCCCTCATTTGCAGAACATCCCCCGGTCAATTTCTCAACTGATGACGAAAGAACTATTGGATTCGATCTTCTAGAGGTCTCCGGTGTGAAGGTTAGCTTAGTGGAGAGCCAGTGGATCTACTCTGAAACAAACGACAGGGACATTCTGGATTTGTGCCCTTGTTGTAAACTGTACCACGAGCAGAACGGAGACAGTTCCTACTTTCTCTATGTGGCATCAAGTCAACAGCAGTTGGAGAGAGAATTGTATTCAGTAGTATTGGGGATACTAAAACTCAAACGAGCAAAAGCCTGATCTCAAAAAATGTCTGTAGATATCGAAAACGCAATTGATGATCTGTTGAATAGATTTGTTGCTCTTCAGGAGTGGGGTAAGAAGGGCGTCAGACCAGACGGGATCTATCACTCAATTCTTGCACTTGATGAAAGAATCAAATTGATCCGCAAGAAGATTAAAGAGGGGCATATTCATGAAAGTCCCCTGCTTGATCTAGTGAAGGAGATCCGTGATGGATTTGATACAAAAGAATACCGTGCCGTACTGCTAGATGCTTTTAATTGGAGAAGCGCCCAGAAGGCCCAAACGAAAGCAAAAAAAGAAGAACAGAAAAAACTGCACCAGTTACAAACTCCTCCTAAGAAGATCCAAAAGACTTCTAAGAAACTGAAGAAACTACCTTCAGTAATACGCCATTTCAGTGATCCTCCTCTGCAGAGGCTTTCGTATCAAGAAGCGAAAAGACAAGAGACTATGAAAGAACAAGTGATGAAGGCATTCTTGAGTTTTATAGAACAGAATGAAACAAGGCTGCGTCGTGAATATGCTAAAAAAGAGGAATTGAAACATGCCTACGATGAGAAGCAGCAAAGAGCATTCTGGCGAAATCGACTCCCCGGCTCTTACGGTGCACGAACCTAGCTTCTGTGCGGGAGTTTTAGTTGGTTTGTATTGCTGCTTAAGTTCAACAGCTACCTGAGAGCCAATGAGATCGTGGTATCCAGCGACAGGGTCGCATGGTTGCAGGATGCCATGTGTCGCCAAAAACAAGTGGGGTTCTCAAACTTGTACTCAGACTAGCGACCAAGGCTGATAACCATATCCCCAGATTTCATGACTGGGTCGCCCTTTCCCATAGGATAAGTTATCGAAAAGCTGGAATCCCCTACAACGACTCCGCTGTAGTTCTTTCCGGCCTTATCGTAGACGCTGTAGACATTCCCGTAGATGGTTCCTTGATCTAACTGGTCTGCACCAATCGGGAGAACGGGGACAGCAGCTCCGACATCGTCATTGGGGACCGGTCGGCTGACCCACAATGGCTCTCTGGGTTCTGCGCGATAGACTTGGAAGATACTATGGTGGTAAGGGACTCTAGGATCTCTCTTGCTAGGGGTGACGATATGCAGATCCTCTAACTTCATGCCTTTGGGAGGTATCACTACCTCACCCGGATCAAGGGGTCGCCAGAGATAGATCGTATTACCCGGTTCCAAGGGAATCATTACAGGGATATTGGAATTCTTAGCCTTGGCACATGGCAACCAAGTCCTCACTACGTACTTTATTGGCCCCCGAGGAATAGTTGGGTCCTCTGTTTTCGGTGGAACGTAGGTGATGTCGGTCGGACTCATTCCTTGAGGAGTAGTAACAAAATCTCCCTTTATCATCACTCTGGGTAAATAAACCCTACCCTTGTCTAGATATAGAATATAGGGGTCTCCGGGCTTGGCTGGGGCTTCACGAAAGGCTTCTTCGTATGTAATTCCCTCAGCAGGGATTTCTGCCCTAACCGTTGGCAAGAGGCATGCCATTGTTAGGATGGTTACAGAGATGAAGGGTTTGATTTTCATGATATTCTGAGGTCTAGTAGTCGGAAGGTCCGAAGATCACGGCGTTCCCGTTGTGGACACGAGTAACCGTTACGGGGCCACCATCGGGCCATGAAACGATCGTACCATTGCCTTTCGAGTCTACACGGGAATGGATATTACCGGTCTGTCTTGTGCCGTCCTTCAAGATGATGTCGTAGACTCCGTTGTTCACCGTTCCCGATTGAATCTGGGAAGGGTTGACGGGTAGCCCGACGACCTGGGCGTTGAGTTGCAGGGTTGCAGGGCTACAGGATAGCAGCACCACAGGAATGATGTGTTTTAGGTTCATGGCTAAATGTATCACGAGATACCAGACACCAAGTGTCCTAGGTCTAAGATTTGTGCTTAAATAGAAGGAGCTATCCTGAAGCTTCACGGTGAATCCGTCGCAAGGATGGGTTCGGGTGATTCCAATGCATTGGATGTGACTGTCAGCATCTGCAGGAGTGCGATTTCAAAGATGGGTGAGCTGCCTGGAGGACCACTGTATGAATGAGGAGGGCTCATGAAATAATAGTTGGGGTCTATCGAGGCGGTCTCCCAAGCCTCCTTCAACAAAGGCGTTTTTTCAGAAGGTTTCATCGAGGTCAGCAGTGACCAGCCATTCAAATAGCTCGTCCAAATCGGTATATGGGTCAATGGGTGAGGACGAGGGACTGCATTCTCGGCAAGCTTCTCCTGAATCCATTCTTCCGCCTCGGAGATCGAAGAGAATTCCCTGGTGTTAGTGACAGGGAATGATTTTCGGAGGTCAGTGCCCCATAATGACGATGGCCTCCTTCTACGAGGTTCGCATAGCGTGGTGAGGCGGAATCCTCTGCCAACTGCGTGAACAAGGAAAAGTTCCCTGGAGCTTGAGCTCCAGTTCTTCCTTGCAGCTTCAAAAAGCAATAATTCGAAATTATCGGGGAGAACGAAGCGCTTCCGTTTCGCCAGCAAACGTGCGGCCTGGAGCATGAGTTGAGGGTACTTCCAGTCTCCATCTTCTCTCTTGAGAAACTTCTCAAGAGCAGTAATGCCATCCTCATGCTTGGATGTAATGGCAGCGGATACTAACCGGGCAAGAATGACTGGTGCATGGTCGCTGCCTGGAAGGGTATGGGAGTAATTGAAGAGTTTCTCGAACCTTCCGAGACCTGCAAGAGCCAGCATCGCTTCATGGGTGGTGCTCCAGCAAGTAACGCGGTGCATCACCAGCCCTTCACCCAAGTCCTTCGCCAACTCGCGATCCCCAGTCAGGATGGCACCTTGGATACGGTTGCAGATCATGTGTAGCTCGTTGTCCTGTTTGTAAATCAGGGGTTCCCCTTTTTTGGTCAGTAGTTCTCTGCGGATGAATGGCTCAAGGGGCTTGAGTAGGGGGTTCCACAGGATTTTAAAGCAGTGATAGGGATCAACCCGTCCGGAACTCACGATCAAGGCCTTGGCAAGAGATTCATCTCCACGAAGCAGAGCCAGTGCAGCCCTGTGGCCATAGTACTGGTACATGACGCGAAGTTCCTGACGTCGTGCATTGAGGATGGATTCCGCCTCATCAAGCCTCCCAAGAAGCATTAGGAGGTGTGCTTCCTCCAACCTGTGCAGTGTCAGAGACCATTCGGTAATCTCTTCACGGCCTACGGTAAAGAGACGTACCTTTTCCAGAGCCTCTTCATATTTTCCTAAACCCGTCAGGCTGCGGGCAACTGATTCCAACCCCCGGTAGGTTTCTTGGAAGGGTTGGGGGAGGCTCCTGATCAGATCGATAGCAGTCTTATGAAAACCTGCCTCCGAGTAATTGCAGGCTGTGGTGAGGGCATCCTCGCAATTGTAGGTGGCCTGCATGGATTCATCAGGCGGGCCATCAAGCTCAAGCCAACGGATGGCTGAGCTCAGATTTGATTCCTGCCCGTTACGCAACCTTCCGACTGCAATTGGGGCCTGGCCATCCACGAATGTCTTTCCCCTGAAGTTGATGACATAGGGACGCTCAAAGGGCTGGAAGTCCTTCAGGATCTCGGGATCCAGAACGCGCCTGGAGCTGACTTTGTAGCCAATGGGGTAGACAAACCCTTCGGGGAGTGAGGTATCGGTGAATATCATGGATTA
>Ga0304729_1001085_pt1 | contig 18442 bp, 18 predicted proteins | sample C_131016_MF_Meta_FD_190475 | JGI IMG/M metagenome (GOLD analysis project Ga0304729, IMG submission 190475) | Freshwater microbial communities from Lake Croche, Canada to study carbon cycling - C_131016_MF_MetaG (v2) (version 2) | ecosystem: Environmental > Aquatic > Freshwater > Lake | place... | reverse complement strand
TGAGGCCACCACCTGGTTTGCCATGTTCGCCCCGGCCAACACGCCCCGCGCCGTGATTGACAAACTGAACGCCGAAGTCGTGCGCGTTTTCAAATTGCCTGATGTGCAAGACCGGCTCAAGACACTGGGTTTGGACCCGGTGCTGTCAAGCCCCGATGAACTCGCCCGTTACCAAACGAGCGAAATTGCCAAATGGGCTAAAGTGGTCAAAGAGTCCGGCGCCAAAGCCGAATAATCAACAAGGAGTTTCCATGTCAATGACTGTTCCACGTCGCCAAATCCTGCAAGCGGGCTTGGCCGGTGCCGCCAGCATCGCCCTGCCCGCCATGGCGCAAAGCACTTTCCCATCGCGCCCCATCAAATTGATTTGCCCCTGGCCTGCCGGCGGCTCCACCGACGCGGTGATGCGCGTGATTGCCGAAAGCGCTGCGCGCATCTTGAACAACCCGGTGATCATCGAGAACAAGGGCGGCGCTGGCGGCATGCTGGGTGCCAACGAACTGGTCAGCGCCAAGCCCGATGGCTACACACTGACACAACTGCCCATGGGTATTTTGCGCATACCGCATATGCAAAAAACACTGTTCGACCCGATGGTCGACTTCACCTATGTGGCTTGCTTGACCGGCTACACCTTTGGCATCGTGGTGAGATCGGACTCGCCGATCAAAAGCATCAAAGATTTGGTCGCTTACGCCAAAGCCAAGCCGGGTGAATTCACTTACGGCTCGACCGGCAACGGCACCACACCGCATTTGGCGGTCGAAGAATTTGCCTTGAAAGCCGGTATCAAACTGCAACATGTGCCCTTTAAAGGCAATTCCGAAGGCATGCAGGCGATTTTGGGCGGCCACATCATGTCGCACAGCGACGCCACCGGCTGGGGTCCCCATGTGGAAGCTGGCACTTGCCGCCTGCTGGCCACCTACGGCAGCAAACGCACCAAGCGTTGGCCCAACATACCGACCTTGAATGAGTTGGGCTACGACACCGTGTCCGACTCACCTTTTGGGGTGGGCGCGCCCAAGGGCATGGACCCGGCCATCACCCGCAAACTGCACGACGCCTTCAAAGCCACCTTGGAAGACCCGAAAGTGCTGGCCTCGTTTGAAAAATACGATCAATCGGTGATCTACATGAACACCGAGGATTACACCAAATATGCGCGCGAGACCTTCCCTAAAGAGAAGAAACTCATTGAACAACTGGGCCTTGCAAAGCAGGCCTGAAAGGTGCATGCGATTGCGATTGCGATTGCGATTGCGATTGCGATTGCGATTGCGTCATCCCGGCCGCACCATGTTGCATGTGGTCGGCCGACTGGCTTGCTCGGCGCTGAGCTGGCGAATCACTCTGAAGCCGTAGCCAGTGCCTTCCACGTCGAACTTGACGCCCTTGTCACCTTGTTTGGCCATCTGACCCACCACCAAAGGCTGCTGAAACTGGTGGTCGCTGGCGCGCATATGGCCACTTTGCCCGGCCATGCTGACCTGGGCTTTCTCCAGCTGTAACGCCACCGTTTGGGGGTCTGAGCTGCCGGCTTTTTCGATGGATTGCACCAAGGCTTCGATCATCATTTGCATGCGCACATGCAAGTAATCGTCAGAAGGCTTGGGAAAGCGCTGGCGAAATGACTGGACAAAATCCTCACTGGCTTTGCCTGGCACATTGGGCAGCCATTCGGCCACAGCCAACACCTTACCCACACCCGCCTCACCCAATGCAGCAGGAGCGCCTAAAGCATTGCCATAAAAAGTGTAAAACTTGCCTTCATAGCCCACCTCGCGGGCGGCTTTGACCAGCAGCGTTAAATCATTGCCCCAGTTGCCGGTGATCACCGCTTGGGCACCGCTGGCCTTGATTTTGGCAGCATAGGGCAAAAAGTCTTTGACACGGCCCACCGGGTGCAGTTCGTCCCCCACCACCTTCACATCGGGCCTTTGCAGGCCCAGCTGAATGCGCGCTTCGCGCAGCACGGCTTGTCCAAAGCTGTAATCCTGACCGATCAGGTAGGCCGACTTGACCGCACGGTCTTCTTTGAGCACCTGCATCAAAGCGCCCATGCGCATATCGGCATGGGCATCAAAACGGAAATGCCAAAAGCTGCATTTCTCGTTCGTCAAAGCAGGATCCACCGCCGAGTAGTTGAGAAACAAAGCACGTTTTGCGGGCTCGCGTTCGTTGTGTTTGTTGATCGCATCGAGCAAGGCCGCCGCATTGGCAGAAGAATTGCCCTGCAGCACAAACTGCGCGCCATCGTCCAGCGCCGAGCGAAACACCGACAAAGCGTCCTCGTTTTGCCCCTTGCTGTCGAAACGCTGCAAAGCCAATGGGCGCAAACCCGAAGCCGTTTTAACGCCACCCCGCGCATTGACCCGCTCGACCGCCCAAACCAAATTGCGAAACACGGCTTCGCCGGTGTTGGCAAACGGACCACTCAGGCCCTCAATCAAGGCCAATTGAATGGGTACTGTTTGCGCGCAGGCTGCGCTGAGCGTCAAAATGCTGCCAACCAGCGCTGCGCTCAGGGTGAGAAATAGGCGTTTCAAAGCACCAACCTGTGTCAAAAAGTTCAAATCAAGCTGTCCAAGGGCCAGCGCGGCTTGACGTCAAAGTTGTAGCGATGCTCGGCCTGTTGCCGCCCCGAATCAAGACGCATCGCGGCGGCCATGGCAATCATGGCGCCGTTGTCGGTGCACAAATGCAGCTCGGGGTAGTGCACCCGCACGCCGGCCTTGGCACAGGCGGCATTCAACTGTCGGCGTAACGCCAGGTTGGCTCCAACGCCGCCGGCCACCACCAAGCGCTTTTGCCCCGTGTGCTTGAGCGCATTCATGGATTTCTTGACCAGGACTTCGACAATCGCCGCTTGGGTCGAGGCAGCCAAATCAGCTTGGATTGACGAACCCATCGCCATCACTTGCGGGCCCAGTTTTTGCGCCAGAGTCAGTACCGCAGTTTTGAGGCCGGCAAACGAAAAATCAAAATTGCCACTGTGCAACAAAGGCCGCGGCAATTTGTAAGCGGCCGGATCACCCTGCTCGGCCCACTGGGCCAAACCAGACCCGCCGGGGTAAGGTATGCCCATCAGCTTGGCCGACTTGTCAAAAGCCTCACCCGCCGCGTCGTCAATGGTCTCACCCAACAATTCATAAAGACCCACCCCGTCGACCCGCATGAGTTGCGTGTGGCCACCCGAGACCAACAAAGCCACAAATGGAAACTCAGGCGCATCGGCACTCAAAAAAGGCGAGAGCAAATGCCCCTCGAGGTGGTGCACGCCCAGCACAGGCTTGCCCAATGCAGCCGCCAAGGCGCAAGCCACACCCGAGCCGACCAGCAAGGCCCCCGCCAGTCCCGGACCCCGCGTGTAGGCGACCACGTCCACTTCTTGCAAAGTGCACGCGGCTTCTTGCAACACCTGTGTGGTCAAGGGCAGCACACGGCGAATGTGGTCGCGGCTGGCCAACTCGGGCACCACGCCGCCATAGGCTTGATGCATCTTGATCTGACTGTACAAAGCGTGCGCCAACAAACGCGGCAAGCCTTGCGGCCCGCCAGCTGTCACCGTCTCGACCAAAGCCACGCCCGTTTCATCGCAGGAAGATTCAATACCCAAAATTCGCATAGGTGCCAAGTGTAGAGGCAAGCGGGCCCTGAAAAATCCGCACATCAGACGGTGTAATCTCTGTCAAAGAACACGACCCCTTACACGACCCCTTATTGGAGCCCCCGAATGAGCACACCGATCCGCATTATTTCCTCCATGGCCACCAAGTCTTTGCTGGCCGATTTGGCCACCCTGTTTGAATCTCAAGCGCCGCAATACAGCCTGCAGATCGAATCGGTGGGTGGTGTCGATGCGGCCCAACGCGTTCAAGCTGGCGAGGCCTTCGATGGTGTGGTGCTGGCGGGCAACGCCATCGACAACTTACTGAATGAAGGCAAGCTGTTGGCGGGCAGTCGCGTGGACCTGGTCCACTCGGGCGTGGCAGCGGCCGTTCCAGCCGGTGCACAGGCCCCCGACATCGCAAACGAGGCGGCCCTGAAACAAGCCATACTGAACGCCCCCAGCCTGGGTTACTCCACCGGACCGAGCGGCGTGGCATTGCTCAAACTGTTTGAACGCTGGGGCATCAGCGGGCAGATTGCGCACAAACTGGTGCAAGCCAAACCGGGCATTCCCGTGGGCACTTTGCTGGCACAAGGCGAAGTGATGCTGGGCTTTCAACAACTGAGCGAAATGAAGGGGGTGCCAGGCATCACCGTGTTGGGGCCCTTGCCTGATGCGGTGCAAATCACCACCACTTTTTCAGGCGGGGTTTCGGTCACATCCACCCAGGCTCAGGCGGTCAAGGACCTGTTCGCTTTCTGGGCTTCAAACGCCACAGCGCCAATCAAAGTGCGCAACGGCATGGTGCCTGCTTAGTCACCTGAGCGGCTCAAAGGGAGGCTTGGTTGACCCGACGAGACAGTGCTTCGGCGCTTTCTTTGCGTTCGCTGTAACGGTCCACCAAGTAAGGCGACACGTCTCGTGTGAGCCAGGTGAATTTGACCAACTCTTCCATCACATCCACCACCCGGTCGTAATAGGCTGAAGGCTTCATGCGGCCGGCTTCGTCAAACTCCAAAAACGCCTTGGCCACCGAACTTTGATTGGGAATGGTGATCATGCGCATCCATCGACCCAACAGCCGCATTTGATTGACCGCATTGAAGGACTGAGAGCCGCCGCACACTTGCATCAAGGCCAAGGTTTTGCCTTGGGTAGGCCGCACCCCGCCGACCGACAAGGGTATCCAATCGATCTGACTTTTCATGATGCCGGTCATCGCGCCATGGCGCTCGGGCGAACACCACACCATGCCCTCTGACCAGGCAGCCAAGTCACGAAGCTCTTGGACTTTCGGATGGCTGTCTGGCGTGGCATCGGGTTGGGGCAAATTCAAGGGATCAAAAATGCGCACCTCGGCGCCCAGGGCCTGCAGCAGACGCGCGGCCTCCAAGGTCAAGAGCTTGCTGTAAGAACGCTCCCGCAAGGAGCCATACAAAAGGAGCATCCTGGGTGGATGCGCGGATGCCTGCAAAGGACGCAACGCAGCTTGTTGGGGTAATTGGAAGCAAGCCCCATCTAAATGGATTAACTGCTCAGTCATTGTTTGATTGGCCCTGATTTGGGTCGGCAGTCAGCAGGCTGGCCATGAGCAAGCCCAAGCATGCACCGATCAACTCTGCCCCGATGAATGCGGGTGCGTCCATGGGGCTGATGCCGGCAAACGAATTGCTCATCATCCGACCAAAGACGGCGGCGGGATTGGCAAATGACGTACTGGCTGTGAACCAATAAGCCGCACCGATATAACTTGCGACCACACTGGATGCTTTGCCTTGTGGTGAGCGCAAGACGACGAACACAAGTCCGGCCGTCGCTACGGCCTCTGCCAACCATTGAGCCGCACCGGTTCTGGTCTTGACAGACCACTGAAAGATGTCCATCCCGAACATCGCATGCGCCAGCCAAGCACCTAAGGCAGCGCCCACCAGTTGCGCGATCACATAGCCCATCAGGTGCTCGCGCGGCAAATCCCGGCGGTACGCCATGACCAGAGAAACGGCAGGGTTAAAGTGCGCACCCGTCAAGGGGCCTATCGCTTCGATCAAAACATAGAGAGCAAAAACAGTCGCCAAGGTATTGGCAATCAAAGCGATTGCGGTATTTCCAGCAGAGAGGTTTTCCGCCATGATCCCCGAGCCAATCACGGCACAGAGCAAGGCGGCTGTGCCCACCAGTTCGGCCAGGTACAGACGCCAATGCTTCATGTTTTGTCCAATTCGCGAGCGCTCTTTTCCAAGGCCACCCTGTCCAAGCTGGCCAAGGGCAAGTTGATGAAAATCTCCAGGCGGCGATGGATCAGATGCAGGGTTTGGCGAAAAGCCTCCATGCGTTGCGCGTCATCACCTGCAGCTTCAGATGGATCCGCATAGCCCCAATGCGCTGTGGCGGGCTGCCCTGGCCAATAGGGGCAGACTTCGCCGGCAGCGTTGTCACACACCGTGATGACCAAATCCATCTGCGGCGCACCGGGCGTGGCAAAAACGTCCCAGCGCTTGCTGCGCAATCCTGCGGTCGAAATACCGGCTTTTTCTAGCGTACGCAAGGCCATGGGGTTGGGCATTTGATTGGCCTTGGGGCTGCTGCCTGCCGAATAAGCTTTGAAACGGCCTTTGCCCAAGTGATTCAACAGGGCTTCAGCCAAGATGCTTCGGGCCGAGTTGTGGGTACACAAAAATAAAACGTTCAGGGGAATGTTCGTAGACATGGTTTCAGCAATCACAAATGTCTGCGGTTTCGGTCAGGCAAGGCTGACCTTGGCAGCAGTTTTGGGTCAAAAAGCCCAGCACCGCATTCATGCGGTCAAACTGGGCGCGGTAAATCAAATTGCGGCCGCTGCGCTCTTGCGAGACCAAATCGGCGTGGAGCAACTCTTTAAGGTGAAAAGACAGGGTTGCCGCAGGCACAGCCAGCCTCTCGGCCAGCGTGGCCGGGGTCATGCCCGCAGGGCCTTGTACCACCAGGGCACGAAATATCTGCAACCGGTTGGGCTGCGCCAGCGCGGCCAAGGCCTTGATGACATCTTTGTTTTCCATATTTTCATTATCATGGAATCATGTGACTGATCAAAGCCCGTCACTGAAAGCGGGTTGAACACAGCGAAAAAAACACCTGCTCCTGCGCGCCGTGACCTCTGGCGCGTTTCTTGCGCCATGCACCTGATGCAGGAACCTCTCCGTATTGTTGTGATCATCTCTGACCCCGCCTTGGTCGCCGAAGGCGATGCGCAGGCCCAAGCCCTGGAGGAGCGTTCACGGATGCTGCGCATTGGCTTGCTGCAAGCCGGCTACAACCTGGTGGCAACCTTGCCGGCCGATGTGTTCTTGACGGAGCGTTTAGCGCAGTTGCGAGCCGACATGGTGATCGTGGACGCCGAAAGTGATGCCCGCGATGCCTTGGAACATGTGGTCATGGCCACACGCGATGAGCGCCGACCCATTGTCATGTTCACCAACGACAGCAACACCCAACACGTCAACGCGGCCGTGGCGGCGGGCGTGACCGCCTACATCGTGGCAGGACTTGCGCCTGAGCGCATTCACCCGATCTTGACCGTGGCCATGGCCCGCTTCAAACACGAACAAGCCTTGCTGGCTGAATTGGACAGCGCGCGACTTGAACTGAACGATCGCAAAGTCATAGAGCGCGCCAAAGGTCTGTTGATGCAGCGCCAAGGTCTGAGCGAACAAGAAGCCTACACCCGCTTGCGCCAAGCAGCGATGAACAAAGGCATGAAGCTGACCGAGATCGCGCAGCAGATGGTGGACATGGCAGCGTTGCTGGGATAAGTGCGGCAAAGAGTCGCCTGCTGGCGATCGCCTGCCAGCACCACCGAGGTGCCCCGGCACCACAAAGGTGCGGGCCCATCGGCCAAACCCATGGAAATGCGCCCTTGCACCCCCAAAGCCTTGGCACGCGGCTTGCAATCAACGCTACAAGACCGACGAAGGTCACACCACAGCAAAGCCCAACGGCGGGTCTTGCTGTCACCGGACAAAGGCGTCCCCATGCAGCCACCTTGCTCACCCGGGGTGAATGCCATGAGGACGCCTTTTTTGTTTTTTCACAACCCAGGAGTGAACCATGACCGACCTTCTCAAAACCAGTGTCTCGCGCCGCACGGTGCTGCAAGCTGCCAGCGTGGGCGTGGCCGGCGTTTCGCCTGCTTTGCGCTCCATGGTGTATGCCGCCGGCTCAGACGCGCCTGAGAAAAAAGAAGTCAAGATCGGCTTCATTCCGCTGACCGATTGCGCCAGCGTGGTCATGGCTTCGGTGCTGGGCATTGACCAAAAATACGGCGTGAAAATCATCCCCACCAAAGAGGCCAGCTGGGCCGGTGTGCGTGACAAATTGGTCAACGGCGAACTCGACTTTGCGCATTCGCTGTACGGCTTGATTTACGGCGTCCACCTGGGCCTGGCAGGCCCGAAAAAAGACATGGCCGTGTTGATGACCCTGAACCACAACGGCCAAGCCATCACCCTGAGTAAAAAACTCGCCGATAAAGGCGCTGTAGACGGTGCCAGCCTGGCCAAGCTGATGCAGACCGATAAACGCGAATACACCTTTGCACAAACCTTTCCCACCGGCACCCATGCGATGTGGCTGTATTACTGGATGGCGGCCAACGGCATCAACCCCCTGAAGGACGCCAAAGTCATCACCGTGCCGCCACCGCAAATGGTCGCCAATATGCGAGTAGGCAACATGGACGGCTATTGCGTAGGCGAGCCTTGGGGGCACCGCGCCATCATCGACGGCATTGGCGTGACCGCCATGACCACGCAAGACATTTGGAAAGACCATCCCGAAAAAGTGCTGGGCACCACGGCCGAGTTTGTGCAGAAAAACCCCAACACCGCACGCGCTGTGACCGCCGCCATCCTCGAAGCAAGCAAATGGATCGACGCTGGTTTGCAAAACAAAAACAAAATGGCCGAAACCATCGCCGACAAGAGTTATGTGAACACCGGTGTGGACGCCATCAACCAACGCATCTTGGGCCGTTACCAAGACGGCATGGGCAAAACCTGGGACGACCCGAACCACATGAAGTTCTATGGTGACGGCGCGGTTAACTTTCCTTACCTGTCGGACGGCATGTGGTTCTTGACCCAGCACAAGCGCTGGGGCTTGCTGAAAGACCATCCTGACTACTTGGGGGTGGCCAAACAGATCAACCAGATTGACATTTACAAGCAAGCCGCCACCGCCGCCAAAGCCCAAATCCCCAAAGAAGCGATGCGCACCAGCAAACTCATGGACGGTGTGGTCTGGGACGGCAAGGATCCGAAAAAGTATGCCGAGTCTTTCAAAATCAAAGCTTGAGGAATCCCACCATGGTGAGCGCTGTATTTCATACCCCCTCGGCCCCTGGGAGCCCAGTTGTGGCGGCCTTACAGGGAGAAGCACCGGTTGCAATCAACGCCGCCCAAGTCATCGCCCGTCTCGAGACCCCGTCAGGTTTCGACTGGAACAGCCTGCTGATGGCGGTCCTGCCGCCTGTGCTGGGCCTTTTGCTGCTGACGTTGATCTGGTCGATGGTCAGCATGGCCACAGCGGGCAGCATCCCGACACCCATCGACACGGCCAAGCAGGCGATTGACATCTTCAGTGACCCGTTCTACCGCAAGGGGCCAAACGACCAAGGCGTGGGCTGGAATGTGCTGGCTTCTTTGCAACGCGTAGGGCTGGGCTTTGGGCTGGCGGCGCTGGTGGGCATTCCAGCGGGCTTTGTCATCGGTCGATTTGAGTTCATGAGCCGCATGTTCAACCCGCTCATCAGCCTGATGCGTCCGGTGTCTCCCCTGGCCTGGTTGCCCATCGGCCTTTTGGTGTTCAAGGGTGCGCATCCGGCTGCGATCTGGACCATTTTCATCTGCTCTATTTGGCCCATGATCATCAACACCGCCGTGGGTGTGCAGCGGGTGCCGCAGGACTACATGAACGTGGCCCGCGTGCTGAACCTGAGTGAATGGAAGATTGTCACCAAGATTTTGTTCCCCTCTGTACTGCCCTACATGTTGACCGGTGTGCGGCTGGCCGTGGGCACGGCCTGGCTGGTGATTGTCGCCGCCGAAATGCTGACCGGTGGCGTGGGCATCGGCTTTTGGGTCTGGGACGAGTGGAACAACCTCAACGTCAAAAACATCATCATCGCCATTTTTGTCATCGGCATCGTTGGCCTCTTGCTCGAACACGCGCTGATCAAAATCGCATCCGCATTCACATACGAAGAGGTGAAGTCATGAGCACAGAGACCTTGAACGCCAAGTTCATTGAAATGGAGGGCGTGGCCCAGACTTTCAAAACCAAAAAGGGTGCTTTCCCGGCCCTGCGTGACATCCATCTGACCGTGGCCAAGGGTGAATTCGTGACCCTGATCGGCCACAGCGGCTGCGGCAAATCCACATTGCTCAATTTGATTGCCGGCCTGACCATGCCCTCTGAAGGCCACCTGCTGTGCGCGAATCGTGAAATCGCAGGCCCCGGTCCCGAGCGGGCGGTGGTCTTTCAAAACCATTCGCTCCTGCCTTGGCTCACCTGCTTTGAAAACGTGTTTCTGGGTGTGGAACGTGTGTTCGGTGCGGCCTCCAAAAGCACCGGGGCCGCATCAGAAAACAAAGCACAACTCATGACCCGAACGGATGCGGCTTTGGCCTTGGTCGGCCTCACGGCGGCGGCACACAAACGCCCTGGCGAAATTTCGGGCGGCATGAAGCAGCGGGTAGGCATTGCCCGGGCGCTGGCCATGGAGCCCAAAGTGCTTTTGATGGACGAGCCCTTTGGCGCGCTCGATGCGCTGACCCGTGCCAAGTTGCAAGACGAATTGCTGGACATCGTGGCCCGCACGCAAAGCACGGTGGTGATGGTGACGCACGATGTGGACGAAGCTGTTCTGCTCTCCGACAAGATCGTGATGCTGACCAACGGGCCCGCCGCCACCGTGGGTGAGGTGCTGCAGGTGGATCTGCCCAGACCCCGCTCGCGGGTGGCGCTGGCCGACAGTCCTGCTTATTTGGGTTACCGCAAAGCGGTGATCGACTTCTTGTACACACGGCAAGCCCATGTCGAAAAGGTGGCCTGATCATGGACATGAACCTCCCCCCGCTGAAAAAGCACAAGCTGGTCATGGTCGGCAACGGCATGGCCGGTGTTCGCACCCTCGAAGAGTTGCTGAAGATCGCGCCTGACCTTTATGAGATCACCGTCTTCGGCGCTGAGCCACACCCGAACTACAACCGCATCCTCTTGAGCCCCGTCCTGGCTGGCGAGCAAACACTCGACGACATTGTGCTGAACCCCTACAGCTGGTACGAAGAAAAGCACATCACACTGCATGCCGGCAAGACTGTGACCGAGGTGGACCGGGTCAAACGCCTGGTTCGCGCCACCGCCGACGACGGCCGTGTGATCGAAGCCGCCTACGACCGCCTGCTGATGTGCACCGGCTCCAACCCTTTCATTTTGCCGGTGCCGGGCAACCAGCTGGAAGGTGTGATCGCTTATCGCGACATCGCAGACACCAATGCCATGATCGATGCGGCGACCCGGTTCAAGCACGCCGTCGTCATTGGCGGGGGACTGCTGGGACTGGAGGCTGCCAACGGCCTGATGCTGCGCGGCATGCGCGTAACCGTGGTCCATGTGATGCCCACATTGATGGAGCGCCAACTCGACAGTGTGGCCGGTGACCTGTTGCGCAAATCCCTGGAGGCGCGTGGCTTGCACTTTGTGATGGGAGCGCAGACCCAAGAACTGGTGGGCAGTACAGACGAAGGCAAGGGTGGTCGCGTCAAGTCCGTCAAGTTCAAGGACGGCAGCAACATACCAGCCGACTTGGTCGTGATGGCTGTGGGCATTCGCCCCAACACCGCATTGGCTGCCCGCATGCGACTGCATGTAGACAAAGGCATTGTGGTCACCGACACCATGCAGACTGTGACCGATGCGCGCATTTACAGCGTCGGCGAATGCGCCGCGCACCGCGGCATTGCCTATGGCTTGGTGGCTCCGCTCTTTGAACAAGGCAAGGTAGCGGCCAACCACTTGGCGAGGTTCGGCATTGGCCGGTATGAAGGCTCGCTCACCTCGACCAAACTGAAAGTCACGGGCATTGACTTGTTCAGCGCCGGTAATTTTCTGGGCGGAGAGAACACCGAAGAGATCGTGATGACCGACCCGTCTGGCGGAGTCTACAAAAAATTGGTCATCCAAGACAACAAACTGGTGGGCGCTTGCTTGTATGGCGACACGGTGGACGGCAGCTGGTATTTCAAACTGCTGCGCGACGGCCGCAGCGTGGCTGACATCCGCGACAAGCTGATGTTTGGCGAGTCGAATATAGGCGATGTAGGCCATCAGGGCCAGAGCAAAGCGTCTGCCATGGCGGACACCGACGAAGTGTGCGGCTGCAACGGCGTCAGCAAAGGCGCGATCTGCAAAACCATCAAAGACAAAGGTTTGTTCACGCTGGAAGAGGTGCGCAAACACACCAAGGCCAGCGCCAGCTGCGGCTCATGCACCGGCTTGGTGGAGCAACTATTGATGTTCACTGCAGGCGGTGATTATTCGGCCACGCCCAAGACCAAACCCATGTGTGGTTGCACCGAACATGGGCACCAGGCGGTGCGCGATGCGATAGTGGAGCACAAAATACTCACCATCGGCGGCGTCTTCAAAGCCATGGACTGGCGCACCCCCAACGGCTGTGCCAGCTGCCGCCCGGCCGTGAACTACTACCTGCTCAGCAGCTGGCCCAAAGAAGCACAGGATGATCCGCAAAGCCGTTACATCAATGAACGCAGCCACGCCAACATCCAAAAAGACGGCACTTACAGCGTGATTCCACGGATGTGGGCGGGCGAGACCACCGCCGCTGAGCTGCGCAGAATTGCCGATGTGGTGGACAAGTACAACATCCCTACCGTCAAGGTCACAGGCGGCCAACGCATCGATTTGCTGGGGGTGAAAAAAGAAGATCTGGTCAACGTCTGGAAAGACATTGGTATGCCCTCGGGCCACGCCTACGCCAAGGCGCTGCGCACAGTGAAAACCTGCGTGGGCAGCGAATGGTGCCGCATGGGCACGCAAGACAGCACACAAATGGGCAAAGACCTCGAAAAAGCCATGTGGCGCATGTATGCACCGCACAAGGTCAAGTTCGCCGTATCCGGCTGCCCGCGCAACTGCGCTGAAGCCGGTATCAAGGATGTGGGCATCATCGGCGTGGACTCAGGCTGGGAGATGTATGTGGGCGGCAACGGTGGCATCAAGACCGAGGTGGCGCACTTTTTCACCAAGCTCAAAACCGCCGAAGAGGTGCTGGAGTACACCGGCGCTTTCATGCAGCTGTACCGCGAAGAAGGCTGGTATTTGGAGCGCACAGTGCATTACATCAACCGGGTGGGCCTGGACTACGTGAAGAAAAAGATCCTCGAAGACGATACTTTGCGCCAAGCCCTCTGGGCCAAGCTGCAAGCGGCGCTCGACGGCGAACCCGATCCGTGGTTCGAACACAGCAAAGCCCAAGTTGACACGCGCCAATTCACCCCGATTGTCACCACCTAAGCCCCTACCGCCTGCAGGCGATCCTTTGTTGACCGAAAGCATAGAAATCGCCAGCAGCCTGGCCCCTACAAGCTATTGAACAGGAAAGATCAATGACCGCATGGACCCCCATTTGCCCTGTCGAAGACATTCCAGTGTTGGGCTCGCGCCGTGTGGCGCGCAAGCACGGGCTGGACGTGGCCGTGTTTCGCAATAACGCCAACGAAGTGTTTGCTCTGCTGGACCGGTGCCCGCACAAAGGCGGGCCGCTGTCGCAAGGCATTGTGTTTGGTGACACGGTCGCTTGCCCGCTGCACAACTGGCATATCGGCCTGAGCGACGGTCAAGCCCAAGCGCCCGACGCGGGCTGCACGCCGCGCTTTGAAATCAAAGTGGAGGCGGGCAGGGTCTACCTGAAAACGGATGAACTGATCGGTCACGCCATCGACCTGACCCGCCCAGTGGCCGGACCCGTGACACGCAAAAGCACTGGCGTATGAGCCCCATCGAAACCCGGTCCACATGCCCTTATTGTGGCGTGGGCTGCGGCGTCATCATTGAGAGTGAGGGTGTGCAGATCACTGGCGTGCGCGGTGACCCTGAGCACCCGGCCAACTTCGGGCGGCTGTGCACCAAGGGCTCGAGCCTGCACCTGACCGCCCGTCCGACTCTGGCTCAGCACACCCGCTTGCTGCAACCCCTGAAACGCTTGACCCGCGGGGGCGCCACTGAGCCTGTAGATTGGACGCAGGCAATGGATTTGGCCAGCGAGCGCCTGACCCAGATCGTGAATAGCCATGGCCCCGAGGCTGTGGGTTTTTATATTTCGGGCCAGCTGCTGACCGAGGACTATTACGTTTTCAACAAATTGGTCAAAGGGCTTCTGGGAACGAACAACATCGACAGCAATTCACGGCTGTGCATGAGCAGCGCCGTGGCGGGCTACAAAATGACCTTGGGTGCCGACGCACCACCCGCCTGCTATGACGACATTGCGCAGGCCGCCTGCATCTTCATTGTCGGCAGCAATACGGCCTGGGCACACCCGATATTGTTTCGCCGCATCGAAGACGCTAAAAAAGCCAACCCTGATTTGAGAATCATCGTCGCCGATCCGCGCCGCACTGACACGGCCGAACTGGCCGATCTTTATTTGCCGCTGCAACCGGGCTCCGATGTGATGCTGTTCCATGGCCTGCTGCACCTGATGCTGCGTGAAGGCTGGACGCAACCGGCCTACATCGCCGCGCACACCGAAGGTTTTGAGGCCTTGCAAGCGGTGGTGCATGACGCCACACCCGAACGGGTGGCGCAAATTTGCGGCGTCAACCCACACGATTTGCACCAAGCCGCACGCTGGTTTGCAACTTCCAACGCCACCTTGAGTTTGTACTGTCAGGGTCTGAACCAAAGCAGCAGTGGCACCGCCAAAAACGCCGCCTTGATCAACCTGCACTTGGCCACGGCGCACATCGGCAAACCGGGCGCGGGGCCGCTGTCGTTGACCGGTCAGCCCAATGCCATGGGTGGGCGCGAGGTCGGCGGTATGGCCAATTTACTCAGCGCGCACCGCGACCTGAGCAACCCGCAGCACCGCGCCGAAGTGGCCGCCTTGTGGGGTGTGCCCGACGTGCCCGCCAAGCCGGGACTGACTGCGGTCGAAATGTTCCAAGCTGCTGCCGACGGGCAGATCAAAGCCCTGTGGATCGCCTGCACCAACCCGGCGCAATCCATGCCCGACCAGGCCACGGTGCGCCGCGCGCTGGCGCGGGCCGAGTTTGTGGTGGTGCAAGAAGCCTTTGCCACCGCGGCCACCTGCGACTGGGCCGACCTGCTTTTACCCGCCACCACTTGGGGCGAGAAAGAAGGCACGGTGACCAACAGCGAGCGGCGTATCAGCCGGGTGCGCGCTGCCGTGCCACCGCCGGGTCAAGCGCGCCATGACTGGCAAATTGTGGTTGACCTGGGACGCCGGCTTGAAAAAACAATGGCGCATGCGGCGCAGCACAGCCTGTTTGCATTGGACACGCCCGAGGCGATTTGGAACGAACACCGCGCCAGCACACGCGGGCGCGATCTGGACATCACCGGCCTGAGTTACCCGCTGCTCGGTCAAGCAGGCCCGCAGCAATGGCCCATGCCTGAAGGGGCCCGCCAAGGCCAAGCACGCTTGTACCTCGACGGGAAGTTCCCGACAGAAAATGGCAAAGCCAAATTTGCTGCTGTGACTTGGCAAGAGGTGGCCGAGCCTCGCATATCGCGCTTTCCTTTTTCGCTGACCACAGGCCGCTTGCGGGACCAGTGGCACGGCATGACGCGCACCGGCACGCTGGGCCGCTTGTTTGCGCATGTGCCTGAGCCGGTGCTGCAAATGCATGGACCCGACATGCAACGCCATGGCATTACCGAGGGCGAGTTGGTCTTTGTCACCAGCAAGCGCGGCAGCTTGGTGGTGCCAGCGCAGGCCAGCAGCACGTTGGACAGCACGCAGGTTTTCATGGCCATGCATTGGGGCAGCGACGTGCTCAGCGGCCGCGACAACCAAGGCCGTCCTTTGGCCGGCGTGAATGCATTAACCACATCGGATTTTTGCGCCACCTCCAAACAACCCGAGCTGAAACATGCCGCTGTGCGGATCCTCAAAGCGCAGCTGCCTTGGGGTTTAACCGCCATGGCCTGGCTGCCGGAAGAACAACTCTGGCCCGCCCGCCAGACCTTGCAAAGCCTGATGGCACGTTTCAGTTTTGCTGCCTGCGTGCCATTTTCACAAGCTTCGGCCTTGGGCGATGTCGCTGCGCGCAGTGGCTTGTTGTTTCGCGCTGCGGATGACCAAGCGCCAGACGCTGCCGTATTGAATCAGATCATGGCCGTCCTGGGTTTGAACCAAGCTGGCGTGACGCACTACCAAGACGCGCGCCGTGGCCAATGCCGCGCCGCCCTGCTGACTGCTGCGCCATTTCCAAAGGGCGAGCGCCATTTGACCGCGTTCATGCTGGCCGGCGACACCCAATCGGCCCATTGGTTGCAGCGCTTGCTCTGCGACCAGCACCCTGCACAAGGCTTTGGCCGCCAGCTGCTTCAGCCCAGCCAAACGCCGCCAGTGCCCTTGTCTGCGGCCCGCAAACAAGTTTGCAGTTGCTGGAACGTGAGCGAAGACGCCATCGTGAGCTGCCTGCGCCCACTGCGAGGCGAGAACGAGCCTAAGCTGCTTCAATTGCAAGCCGTGTTGAAATGCGGCACGCAGTGCGGCTCTTGCGTTCCGGAGTTGCGCCGACTGATCCGTCAAAGTGCATCCGCTGGTGCCGGCTCAGTGACGGCCCAAGCCTGAACGCACCTGTCGTTCAGCACCCTTTATTCACCTTATTGCCCAAAGTTATCAAGCTTGCCGCAAAATCGCCGCATGGGAATCAGCCAGTACATCAAAGACATCGGGCGCGGCAAAGATGGTGCGCGCGCCCTGGACCGCGGCCAAGCCACGGACCTGTTCGGCCAGGTGTTGGACGGCAGCGTGAGCGACCTCGAAATCGGCGCCTTTTGCCTGGCCATGCGCATCAAGGGCGAAACTGCCACCGAAATGGCTGGCTTTTTAGACGCCACCCAAGCGCGCTTGAACCGCTTGCCCGACAACGGCCTGACCACCGTGGTGCTGCCCAGCTACAACGGCGCACGCAAATTACCTGTGCTCACGCCCTTGCTGGCCTTGCTGCTGGCCCAACATGGGGCGGCGGTGGTGATTCACGGCACGGCCACGGAATCTTCGCGCGTGACCAGCGCCAGCGTGCTGCAGGCCTTGGGCCTGGCGGCCTGCGAAGAGGTCACCCCCGTTGCCGCAGGAAAAGTGGCCTTTCTTCCAACCGAGGTGTTGTGCCCCGGCCTGAAACGACTGCTGGATGTGCGCCGTGTGGTTGGCCTGCGCAACAGCGCGCACAGTGTGGTCAAGCTGATGAATCCTTGCGCAGGAAATGCTTTGGTGGTCGGCAGTTACACCCACCCCGAATACGCCCTCTCGATGGCCGCCACCTTTGCGCTCACCGGTCAACAGGCACTGCTTTTGCGGGGCACCGAAGGCGAGCCCGTGGCCGACCCGCGCCGCACCCCCCAAATGGAAGTTTTTCGCAATGGTCAAAGCGAAATTGTGCAAGCAGCACTGGCGGGTTCACTGGTGCAAGTGCCTGATCTGCCCAGCCCTGAAGCCAGCGCAACGGCCCTGTACATTCAAGCTGTGTTGACCGGCGAACGCCCCATACCCACCTCTATTGCTTTGCAGGTGGAACACATCTTGCATGCGATTCAAGCATGACACACCTTCATACATACGCAGGCGATTGCACCTTGGTCGGCGCGGGCCCGGGCGACCCCGATTTACTGACCCTCAAAGCGGTCAAAGCCATTGCTGCGGCCACCGTGATTTTTGCAGACGACCTGGTCAGCGACGCCGTGCTGGCCCACGCCCATCCCTCGGCCCGCATTGTGCATGTGGGCAAACGGGGTGGCTGCAAAAGCACGCCGCAATCGTTCATTGAAAAACTCATGATCACCGCCGTCCAGCAAGGTGAGCGGGTTGTGCGGCTGAAAGGCGGCGACCCCTTCATCTTCGGCCGGGGCGGTGAAGAGGTGGAGCACCTGCGGCAAGCTGGCATTGCGGTGACGGTCGTCAATGGCATCACCTCGGGCTTGGCCGGTCTGACCAGTTTGGGCGCCCCCCTGACACACCGTGAACATGCCCACGGCGTGGTGTTCGTGACCGGGCATGCCAAACCCGGCGACCGCGGGACCGATTGGCGCCAGCTCGCCGCCACCGCCTCACAAGCCAAATTGACCTTGGTGATCTACATGGGCGTGAGCAGCGTGGCGCAAATTCAAAACGAATTGCTGACCGGTTTGGCTGCCGACACCCCCGTGGCCATCATCCAGAATGCCAGTCTGCCCAGCCAACGCGAGGCGCTGACCACACTGGGCGAAATGGCGGCCACGATCGAAGCCGAAGGTTTGCAAAGCCCGAGCGTGATGGTGGTCGGGCAAGTGGTGCAAGGTGCCGTCGACTGGACACATGCGTCTGAACAGCAAAAAGGCTTCAGTGACCCCAACTTGTCGCGGGTCGCCTGACGGCAAGGCACAAAGTGTCACTTCTGGGGTGCTTGGCCAAGCACAGGCTCTACACTCTGAACCCATGAATTCCTTTGATGTGGTGATTGTGGGCGGTGGCGCTGCGGGTTTGTTTTGCGCTGGCGTGGCCGGTCAGGCGGGCTTGAAGGTGCTGTTGATCGACCACAGCGACAA
>Ga0304729_1001081_pt1 | contig 18450 bp, 20 predicted proteins | sample C_131016_MF_Meta_FD_190475 | JGI IMG/M metagenome (GOLD analysis project Ga0304729, IMG submission 190475) | Freshwater microbial communities from Lake Croche, Canada to study carbon cycling - C_131016_MF_MetaG (v2) (version 2) | ecosystem: Environmental > Aquatic > Freshwater > Lake | place... | reverse complement strand
CTTGCAACATCGCACGAACTAAAAGAGTGCCAGTAACGGCGCGACCTAGCGGAGTCGTGTTGAAATATTGCTTCCCACCTGAGCGAATATGAAAAGCTCCGCAAGCAATTGCTGCCAGACCCTCTTCGACTAAAGCGGTTTTGCAATCGACTAATCGAGAAATTTCAGCACCATACTCCTTGGCGCGACCTGGAACAGAATCAATATCTGGCTCGTCATATTGGCCAAGGTCTGCGGTGTAAGTACATGGGACTGCACCTTTAGCTCGCATCCAGGCGACAGCCACAGATGTATCAAGACCACCTGAAAATGCGATCCCTACTTTTTGGCCAACAGGAAGCGAGGCTAAAACTTTAGACATGGCGCTATCTTAACCGATAGATCTACACCCTTGATCATGCGCGAAGTATCCTTATCTCAATCAATAGAAAAGAGTAATTAAATGAGCGCAATTTCGAGAGTAAATCGCAAGATTGCTGAAGGAATTACCCGCGGAGTCAGCACTATGTGGTGCGCATACATCTTTGCCGCGATAGCGCTAATTTCATTACCGAATGCCATCAAGTCACATGACACTATCGTGATCGTTTCTTGGGTCGCGCAAACTTTTCTACAGTTAGTTTTACTTTCGATAATTATGGTGGGTCAGAGTGTGCAATCTGAAAGTGTTGAGCAAAAGATCAACGAAACCCACGCTGCTTCCCTTGGCGAATTTGAGCTAGCAAAAGAAGCAAGATCAATTGCGGCCGAAGAACTAGCAGAACTTCGAGTCATCTCTGCCGAGATTCATCGCATCTTGCGCGATGTCGAGACCAAAATAGCCGAATAGTTCAGTTTCAAAAATCGTTATAAATCTGAGATTAACCACCTGCGTTACATCTTGGGCTTGCTTTGTTGCACAACTTCCCGATAGTTAAGTTTGCGACATGAGTTCTCCAAGCACCACCGATTATAAATGGTGGCAAGAGGCCGTTATTTATCAGATTTACCCTCGCTCATTTTTTGACAGTAATGGCGATGGTGAAGGCGACTTACCTGGAATTACTTCCAAACTTGAATACGTAGCAGCACTCGGGGTAGATTCAATTTGGCTTAGTCCGTTTTATACCTCGCCAAATAAAGATGGTGGATACGACGTAGCTGATCCCCGTGATGTGGATCCACGTTTTGGAAATTTAGCCGATGCAAAATTGATGATTGATAAGGCACATGAATTTGGCTTAAAAGTTTTAGTCGATATCGTGCCAAACCACTTTTCGTCAGAACATACTTGGTTCAAAGCAGCTTTAGCTGCGGGACCAGGTTCAAAAGAACGGGCAAGATTCCATTTCTACGATGCAAAAGAAGATGGAACTCCCCCAAATAATTGGATTTCACTTTTTGGTGGGCCAGCGTGGACTCAAGTTGCCGATGGTCAGTACTACTTGCACCTCTTTGACTCTTCGCAGCCCGATTTAAATTGGGAGAATCCCGAAGTAGATGCTGATTTCAAAGCAACTATCTCATTCTGGGTAAAAATGGGGGCCGATGGGTTCCGCATCGATGTGGCACATGGCTTGGCTAAAGAAAACATTCTTACCGATCATCACGATCCAAAAGGCTTATCCGATGCACTTCGTATCGATGTAGATATGGAAGTATCAAAACGCGAAGCACTTCTAGCGTCAGTCCCCTTTTTTGATCGTGCCGGTGTGCATGAAATTTATCGAAGTTGGCGCAAACACTTCGATTCATTTGATCAACCAATTATGGCTGTCGCTGAAGCGTGGGTTCATCCGCCAGAAAACGGCGTTAGATATGTTCGCCCCGACGAACTTCATCAGATTTTTAATTTCGATTTATTGATTGCACCATTTGATGCCTCAATTCTTTTTAATTTAATCAATAACTCACTTGAAATGCTCAAAGAAGTTGGTGCATACCCAACTTGGGCAATCAGCAATCATGATTCGCCTAGAGCTGCCTCACGGCTCGGCGCAAATGAGGCGCGCGCAATGGCGCTTTTCCTTTTTGGCCTACCCGGTTCTTGCTATGTTTATAACGGACAAGAATTAGGTTTGCCTGATGCAGAGTTAGCAGATAGTGATCGCCAAGATCCTTCTTTCTTACGTACAAACGGCGAGACTAAGGGCCGCGATGGTGCGCGAGTACCAATGCCTTGGGCGGGCGAAGCAACTCCTTTCGGATTTACTTCGGGTAAGCCTTGGTTGCCGATTCCAAAAGTTTGGAAGGATCTAACTGTTGAAAACCAAACTAAAAATTTAGAAAGTTCTTTGGTTCTATACAAGAATGCTCTCGCACTACGCGCCAAATTTTTTACTGGTACCTCTGATTTCAAATGGGATTCATCCGCTTTGCAACGGGGCTTACTTGGTTACACCCGAGGCGGTACCTCGGTATATTTAAATTCTGGAATTAGTTCGGTTATTTTGAAAGCAAGTCAGGTAATTCTCTCTTCGACCGAGCAAGTTACCTGCACAAATGGTGAAATCGAACTCAAGCCCGGGCGAGCCATCTGGTTCAAACAGTAGAGAAAAAACTTATGTGGCAAGATTCGCGCCATGATTAGTGCTTCCGAATGGCTTGTAACTGTATTGGCCCTGAGTGCCGTAATCCTTTTCGACTTAACTTTGGCAGTAATTCGCCGACATAAAGAGACTTCGCTACGCGAGGCAACTATCTGGACCTTTATTTACGTAGGTCTAGCGGTTGCCTTTGGAATTCTCATGCCGCATTGGGCATCACTTGCTTCTCGTGATGAATTTTTTGCAGGTTGGCTAACAGAATATTCATTATCCGTAGACAACATTTTTATTTTTGTAATTATCTTGGCTAGGCTAAAAGTTGAGAAAGAGAAGCAACAGCTGGTCTTACTTTATGGAATCCTAATTGCAATATTCCTGCGAGTTATCTTAATTAGCATTGGTGCTGCAGTAATTGCCAAATTTGCTTGGGTATTCTTCATCTTCGGCGCTTTCTTGCTTTACACCTCGTGGCATCTTTTTGTCGAGAACAATGAAGAAAAGGAATGGAAAGAAAACGCACTCATTACGAAATTAAGATCACGCGGTGCGAGTTCCTTCACAATTGCTTTAGTAGCTCTTGGAGTTACCGATTTAATATTTGCACTCGATTCGATTCCAGCAATTTTCGGGCTGACGCAGAATGTATATGTGGTTATAACCGCAAATATTTTTGCCTTGATGGGCTTAAGGCAGTTGTACTTCCTAATCGGTGGCTTAATGTCCAGGTTGATCTATCTAGGAAAAGGTCTGGCAATTATCTTGGCTTTCATCGGCGTGAAATTGCTATTTGAAGCCTGCCACGGAGTATCAATTCATGAAATAGCGGGTGTCAAGATCCCTCATATTTCGATAGCCGTTAGCCTTACCTTTATTGTGTCAACACTTGTTATTACAACGGCGCTTAGCTTGGCCTCATCTAGAGATAAGAAAGGCAACTAGTTGCTATCTACTTCTGAATGGATTCTGACTGTTGGTTTTCTACTTTTGGTAGTCGGGCTAGATTTAGTTATTGCGATTTGGCGGCGTCATAAAGAAACTTCGATGCTTGAGGCTTCGCTATGGACAATTTTTTATGTACTGATGGCAATCATCTTCGGCGCATTGCTACCGCATTGGTCTTCTGCACAAGGCCAAAAAGAGTTCTTTGCGGGCTGGCTAACTGAATACGCACTATCGGTAGATAACATATTCGTATTTATTATCATTTTAGGTGCTCTCCGAATTGAGAAAAACAAACAGCAACTTGTTTTACTTCTAGGCATCATGCTTACCATCGCTATAAGAGGAATGCTGATCCCGCTTGGCGCAGCGCTAATCTCCCGATTCTCTAGCATCTTCTTCTTGTTCGGTATCTTCTTAATCTTTACCGCATATAAATTGGCGAAAGAAAGTGATGAAGATGAAGATGAGTGGAAAGAGGGCAAAGTTGTTCATGCCTTAAAAAAGCGTGGCGTCGGAACCTTTGCGATTGCCTTGGTCTCTTTGGGGCTAACTAACTTAGTTTTCTCGCTTGATTCTATTCCGGCGATTTTTGGTCTGACCAAAGATCCCTACATTGTCACCACTGCCAATGTATTCGCACTTATGGGCTTACGACAGCTTTACTTTTTACTCGAAGGTTTACTCAGCCGCTTGGTCTTTTTATCTAAAGGATTGTCAATCATTTTAGGTTTCATCGGTGTGAAAATGATCTTCGAAGCACTTCATGGAATTGAAATTGATGAAGTTTTCGGAGTTCACGTACCCGAGATTTCCCTGGAAGTGAGCCTGGGCACAATTATCGCGATTCTGCTGATCACTACCGTTGCTAGCCTAACCGCCACCCGAAATGATGGGTCAGAAATTCTTTAAATCCACTGCTCGATCGCGCAAAGTTTCTCGGCCGTGTTCCTTAGCTCTTTCATGAATTTTTCGGATCTGAAGTTCGAAGTTTTCAATAGCTTTATCGAAAGCTGCTACCCCATTAAATTCAGCTGCTTCGGCACGTACCAATGGGCCTGCCCCACGTGAAGTAATAACCACTTTGTGATCATGTTTTCCTTGACGTGGATTTTTCTCTTCAATAACTTCCACTTCAACGCGTTCAAGTTTTACATTGAATCTTGTTAACGCTTTTAGTTTCGTGCTAACTATTCCTTTAAAGTCATCGGCAACCTGGGCATTTCTCAACTGAATGATAATTTCCATACCTTAACTGTGTCACTCAAAAACGATTAAGGGAAGGACTAGAACGGTAGCGCGTATGCAAGGATCGTCAACCCTAAAGCCAGCAAGGCAGATTGCGCCAAAATAGTTAGCGCGGTTTTACGATCAGCTTTCTTGGAAATCGGATCTGCGACTTTAGAAATCTGACCAAGCCCGCCAAAGTTAAACGTTCCAAGAAAACCATATGCTAAACAAAATTTCTTACGAGATTGGACAAAACCAATTGCAAAGACAAACAGTGGGACAAACAGAGATAAACGGGCACTTTTAGCCGCGTCATTACTAATTAGTCCAACAAACGAAACAATTGACATTACTGCGCCAGCAATTGCAACTATTTGTCGGCGGCGAATTTCGCCTTTTCCGATGTTGCAGGCACCTGGAATATATTCTTGAGTCAATTACGCGTCTTCAGTTTCTTCTTCATCTATCCACGCATCAACTTCGGCTTCATCTTGTTTATCTACCCAAGCAAGGAATGAGCCAATTGCGCGAAAAGCCAATAGGGCGACGCCGATTACTCCGACGAACCGTTTAATGGCTTTTAACATAAGTCAAAAATACTCCTATAACTTAAATTTTGCCTAATGAAGCCGTGATGTCATCCCATAAATCATCAACATCTTCGCAGCCAACTGAGAATCGGATTAACGACTCCGAAATTTTGTGGCTTTCTGTAGCCCAGCGGCGACGACGTTCCCACATAGATTCAATGCCGCCAAGGCTGGTGGTATTTGTAATGATCTTTGCGCTTTGAGTTACCAGATCTGTTCCTGCTGCATCACAAGTAAGTTCAAATGAAATCATGCCGCCGAAACCTGGATAGCGCACTTTGCTTACTTTTGGGTGTCCCGCAAGACGTTTGGCTAACTCTTTAGCATTAGCTTCGGCAGCTCGAAAACGCAGTGGGAATGTACGAATTCCGCGAAGCGCCAACCAAACTTCAAATGGACCAGGAATTGCCCCACTTAACTTTCTAACATCACCTAGTCGCTTGTAAAGCGCCGGATCGTTAGTTGATATCGAACCCAGGATCACATCGCTGTGTCCGGCAAAATATTTTGTAACTGAATGCATAACTATGTCAGCGCCAAATTCCAGCGGACGTTGAGTTAATGGGGTTGCCAAAGTGTTATCAACTGCCACGCCAACACCAAGTTTCTTGGCGCCCGCGATAATTGCTTGCAGGTCAACATGTTCTAGTGCGGGATTAGTTGGCGACTCCAGCCAAAGCAATGCGGCCCCTTTTGCGGCTTCTAAAACTGCTTCGGAATTAGTTGCTTCAACAAATCGCACATCGAGTCGACCGCTCTCGTGATAACCCTTAAGAAGTGCGGCGATTCCTTGATAACCCTCGTCTGATAAAACAACTGGCGCGCCAATTGGTAATAAATTAAATATCGCACTCGCTGCCGCTTGCCCTGATGCAAAAACAAGAGTCTGGCCACCTTCAAGGGCGCCAATGGCATCTTCTAAAGCTGTCCAAGTCTCATTTCCATAGCGACCGTAACCAATTGGACCACCAGCATGAAAAGTAGAGTTAAGCGCGATCGGTGTATTTAGTTCGCCATCTGGTACTGGAACCGGCCGACCAGCACTAATCGCAAGAGTTTCGGGCTTTAACTTTTTATCTGAACTCATACGCCCAGCCTAATACTTTTTACTTTCCAAGCACTGCCATGGCCGCATTATGGCCAGGAATTCCGCTTACTCCCCCACCACGTCGCGCACCTGCACCGCAAATAAAGATGCGAGGATCATCAGTTTCTACGCCCCATCGAGCTTCGTCGCCAACCTCGTTGAATGGGAAGGTTAAATCGCTATGAAAGATATTTCCGCGCGGCAAACTGATTGCTTGATCTAGATCAAGCGGAGTTTTAGCTTCGATGCAAGGTGAACCATCACTATTACGTGCCACGATTTCCGAGAGCGGATTCACTAAATATTTATCAAGTTCTGCAATGAAACCATTTAGTGCCGCAGCTTTAGTTGCCTCATTGTCGCCATCAAAAAGCTCGGCCGGCGTATGCAAACCAAAGAGTGTCAGGGTTTGATATCCGGCAGCCTGCAATTCGAGACTTAAAATTGATGGATCAGAGAGAGTGTGGCAATACATCTCAGATGGAAAACAACTTGGTAAGTGGCCGGCTTTGCTTTCTAAATAGGAAGCCTCTAGTTGAGAATATTTTTCGCTGATATGAAATGTGCCAGCAAAAGCGAGCTCTGGTGGAATTCCACTTTTCAGCCTAGGTAATTCTTTAAGCAAAATATTTATTTTGAATTGAGAGCCGGGCAAACTTGTAGGTACTGGCTTATTTCTTAACTTTGCTAAAACTTGTGGTGCTGCATTAGACAGTAATTGGCTCGCGACAATTTTTTCGCCATTTTCCAAGGTGGCCGTTACTGATTCTGAATCACTTTCGATATTTACAACTTTGGCGTTAGTTCGAATCTGCACGCCAGCTGCTCGAGCAACACGTTCAAGTTCAGCAACCAAGGCACCCATTCCACCATTAGGAACTTTCCATTCGCCAGTGCCATTACCAATCAAGTGATATAAAAAGCAGATATTCGCCTGAATTTCTTGAGCCGAAGCATGAGTTCCAATCAAAGCATCCGTTAAAACAACACCCTTTACTAAATCGCTTTTAAATCTTTGATTTATTACTTCAGCGATTGGCGTTTCGATTAAGTATTCCCAAACATCTGGCAAGTTGATTAAGTCTTTTAGCTCAGTTCGGCTTTTTAGCGGCTGCAACATGGTTGGCGCGATTCGCTCAGCAAAATCAGCAACCTCGCCATAGAAAGTTTGCCAGGCCTGAGCATCTGCAATGCCATCTGGAATTGAAGCGAAAGAATCTTGGGTCGCTTGATCCCACTGCCGAGAGATATATAGACCGCCACCATTTAAATCAGGGGTATATGAGGAAACTTTGCGGGGAACAGTCTCAAAATTAAGCCCGAGATCACTAACTATTTGGTCTGGCAACAAAGCAACTAAGTATGAATAGCGAGAAAGTCGTGCGTCGAATTCGGCAAAAGCTCTAACACTTGCAGTGGCGCCGCCTATTTCCTCATTCGCTTCGAGAATTAAAACCGATTTACCGGCTTTAGCTAAATATGTCGCCGCAACCAAACCATTGTGCCCTCCTCCCACAATTACCACATCAGCGTTTAAAGCCATTCTTAATCCTCTAATCGCTTAGTTGAATTTCTTACTACTAGCGTTGTAGGTAAAACTAATGACGGCACTTCGGCAGTTGGTTTGCGCAAACGCTCCATGATTGACCAAGCAGCCATTTCGCCCATCAATTGCACTGGTTGTTCAATTGTTGTTAAGTCTGAGTACTCGGACATCTCGTGACCATCAAATCCAATAATTGAAATATCATCTGGCACTTTCAAGCCATGACGCCGAGCTGCTTGCATTGCACCAAAAGCCATTTCATCAGATTCACAAAAGATCGCAGTTGGTCTATTTGGTCTAGCCAATAAATCATCCATCGCGCGCGATGCGGTGTTCATCGTGAAGTCTCCGTGTACTTCGCGCGAGGGCAACCATTCCAAACCACTTTCTGCGAGCACTTGCATAAATCCACGACGACGATCTTGTGGAACTGAAAAATTAAACGGATCATCGGGACGGCCAGACATTAAGCCGATTTGCTTGTGACCTTGATTTACCAAATGTTGGGTAGCGGTGCGAGCGCCAGCAACGTCGTCAATTTTGATACTTGCGCAATCTTTATGGGCCATACCCACTAATGCAATTGGGATTCCTAAACTCAGCATCGAAGAAAATTCTTCTTCGGTTGGCGGCAAACTAATAACAATTAGCGCATCAACTCGACCTTTAAGTAACTGGTGCTGAAAAAGCCGTTCGCGACCTTTCATTTGACTAAAGTTGTAAAGCAGAAGATCTAAGCCAGCTTCGCGAAGTGCTTGCTCGGCACCATTAATTACTTGAGCGAAATACCATCGCGAGATGTATGGGGCTACGACTCCAACGCTGTTAGTGCGACCTTGGCGAATTCGATCGCCGTCGCCGACCAAGGAATAATTTAATTTCTGAGCTGCGGCCTCAATTTTGGCTCGGGTCTGCGGATTTACATGCTCTAGACCACGGAGTGCGCGCGAAACCGTTGCCGTCGATACACCAGCTTCAGCTGCAACTTCTTTGATCCCAGCCATTTTTACCTCGTCCATGCTGCAAGAAACTGTAAATTACTGTAACAAATGTAAAAAGTAGAGGTTTTGAGATTAAAAAGCAATAGTTTTCTGAGAAATCGGGCTACCTTTGAGTCATGAGCAATCAAATTCAAACCATAATCCAAGTTGAACTCGAAGATCGCAATCGAGTTACTGCTTTCTTCCGACTAATAATCGTAATGCCAGTGGCAATCTACGCCAGCGCGTTTGCGATTGACTCAGTCCAATCTGGAAGTTGGGGCTTAGGACTTGGTGGGTTGGTAATTGTTCCGACTCTATTAGCTTTAGTTTTCCGGGGAATTTATCCAAGTTACGCATTGGCGTTTAATCACGCGCTTCTCTCGTTAGAAACTCGGGTAAATGCTTACGCCTTCTTGCTGACCGATGACTATCCATCGATTGAAGAAAACAGCATCGTGACGATTACTTTTCCAGAAGTTGGTGACGGCTCAAATTTAAGCCGTGGTTTGCCACTAATTAAATGGTTTCTCGCAATTCCTCACTACGTAATGGCAATTATTTACGCACTCTTTGGTTTATTTCTCACCATCTGTGCCTGGTTCTCAATTTTATTTAGTGGTAAATATCCAGTTTGGTGTGCCGATGCAATGGTTGGAATTTTGGCCTATTTCAATCGCATTTACGGATATGCGTTCATTTTAGTTACTGACGAATATCCGTCATTCTCTCTTTAAGTCATGGCGGTCCACTCTGCGCAAAAGATGCGACGTATCGTAGATGAAGTTGCAGAGATGGATCCAAAATTTGCACCACTCATTGCACGTCGACCACTTTGCACAATTGGCAGAAGTGCTCCAACCGAAACTCATTTTGAATCCCTGGTCAATTCAGTAATATCCCAGCAGTTAGCCGTGAAAGCTGCGGAAACAATTCATGGACGCTTAGTCGAACTTTGCAAAGGAACAATTAGCGCCAAAAAAATAATTAAACTAGACGATATTTCGCTCCGAGAAATTGGTGTTTCTGGAGCGAAAACTCGTACTCTAAAAGGTTTAGCTGGGGCGGTTGTTGATAAATCAATTCCTATAGATTCCATTGATGAAATCCACGACGATCAAGAGATTTATGACAAATTAACTTCACTCTGGGGTATCGGGCGTTGGACAGTTGAAATGTTTATGATGTTTCAACTAGGACGCTTGAATATTTGGCCGACTGGAGATTTAGCAGTGCGCCGGGGCTGGGACTTAGTGCATAAAAATAAAGAGGAAACCTTGGCTAAAGCTTTAGATATAAAAGGTGAGAAGTTACATCCATATCGAAGTGTTGTTGCCTGGTATTGCTATCAAGCAGTTCATGAAAGCCGAGGCTTGGACTACTAAATATCTTCCAGTATTAGCGAGACCGAATTTATGCACCAGCGCTGATCGGTTGGAACGTCATAGCCTTCGCCCTCAAAAACATGGCCTAAATGTGAGCCACATGCAGCACAACGTACTTCGGTGCGGATTCGTGGTGCGAGTGAGCGGTCTTCGATCAGCTCTACTGCATCGTTAGCAGTTGGTGCATAAAAGGATGGCCATCCGCAACCAGAGTGGAACTTAGTTTCACTTCGAAAAAGTTCAGCTGCGCAAGCTTTGCACTTATAAACGCCGACTTTGTCAGAGTCAGTATATTCGCCAGTAAATGGTCGCTCTGTTGCAGCTTTACGTAAAACTTCGTAAGAAAGCGGATCTAATTTTGCTTGCAGTTCTGCTTCATTAATTTGAACTTGATAATTCTTATCACTCATTAAAGTAGCACCCCGCTTGGGAATGCGATACCGGTACTGGAATGACAGTCATAACCATTTGGATTCTTTTGTAAATATTTTTGGTGATATTCCTCAGCTAAATAATATTCAACACCATCGGCCGAAAGTATTTCAGTAACAATCGGATCGTATCCAGCCTTTGTTAATTCGGCTTGATAAAGTTCGCGAGACTTGTTTGCTTGCACAAGTTGCTCTGGAGTAGTTGTATAGATTGAACTGCGGTATTGAGTTCCAATATCTCCGCCTTGCTGATTTAAAGATGTTGGATCGTGCATGGTCCAAAACTCTTCAAGCAATCTTTGATACGAGATTTGCGAAGAATCAAAAACAACGTGCACCATCTCGGCATGTCCAGTCACGCCAGTGCAAACTTGCTCATAACTTGGGTTTGGACGATTACCGCCCATGTAACCCACACTTGTTTCAAGGACACCTGTTAATTGCCAGAAGCGCCGTTCGGCGCCCCAAAAACAACCGGTAGCGAAATATGCACTCTGATTCATGGCGGTATTCTCGCAGTTAGCGCACAAAAATGTCGCTCGAGATCTAAGTTCTAATTGAGATTCCGTGAATTAATGAAACCGTTCGCTACTGCTAACCTTGCCATCGCGCCCCCGTAGCTCAGGGGATAGAGCACCGCCCTCCGGAGGCGGGTGCACAGGTTCGAATCCTGTCGGGGGCACACTTAATTAGAAATTTCTTAACTGAGCGAGGTAAATCACCCTCGAGCGTAAAATCAATTGCTATATGTCCTTGTATTACGCGTAATCACACGGGAGAATAGGCACCTTACGACATTAGATCGTAGCAAGATCAAAATACTTAACTGGTGCGGAATTCGCTTCCGTACGCGAGATTTTAGGAACGGGTGGTGGAAGTAATGGATTGGCGACATCAATCAGCTTGCCGCGATGAAGATCCAGAGCTTTTTTTCCCAGTCGGAAATACCGGGCCGGCAATTACCCAAATCGAAGAGGCAAAAAAAGTTTGTAACCGCTGCATTGTTAAAGATGCTTGCTTGGCTTGGGCGCTGGAAAGTGGTCAAGATGCTGGTGTTTGGGGCGGATTATCTGAAGACGAACGTCGTGCTCTAAAACGTCGCGCAGCACGTAATCGTGCCCGTCTGCAAGAACAGCAGAACCAGTTCTAAAGCGGGAATTCCAAGGTTGCTTGGGTTCCGGACTCCCCCGAAGTTAATTTAATTTGGCCGCGCAATTCATTTTCGGTCAAAGTTCTAACAATTTGCAATCCTAAATTTGATGAATTAACTAAATCGAAATCGCTAGGCAAACCCGCGCCATCGTCGCTAACCGTTACTTTTGCTTTACTTTCAAATCGTTCGCAATGAATTACTAAATTGCCACCTTGTTCAGCTAGCCCGTGCTCAAGAGCATTATGAATTAACTCAGTCACTATTAGTGCCAAGGGCGTGGCAACTCTTGGGTCAATCTCGGCCAGTGAACCACTTCTGCGAATATCGATTTCACTCATTCTTGGACTTAAGTCAGCGGCATGAGTGACTAAGTTATCCAGCACTTGGTCGAAGGCCACTTTCGCATCAGCGCTATTTGAAAGCGTTTCATGTACAAGTGCAATAGAGGCGATTCGGCGAACCGCTTCTTCAAGGGCCGCACTTGCTTGTGGTTCAGCGATCCGACGAGCTTGTAGTCGCAAAAGTGCTGACACGGTCTGTAAATTGTTTTTAACTCGATGATGAACTTCGCGGATAGTTGCATCTTTAGTTACGAGTTCGCGTTCGCGCCGACGTAATTCAGTAACATTGTGAAGTAACACAATTGCGCCAATTCGATCTTCGCCTTGTGACAATGGCATCACCATTAAATCAATTGTGGCGCCTTGGTTTTCAATTTCGGCACGACGAAGTGATTTTCCACTTAGCGAACTGCGAATTCCTTCATGGTGCGATTCGTTGCGCTGCAGAGTTACTTGCGACGCAACTTCGCCTAAATTAAATCCTTCAAGATCGCTACCCCAGCCCATACGGTTAAATGCAGAACGAGCATTTGGGCTTGCATAAGTAATAACCCCATTTAAATCAAGACGAACTAAGCCATCGCCAACACGGGCTGACGGATCGAAAATTGAAGAGGCATCACGATATGGAAAAGTTCCCTCGACCACCATGCGATATAAATTATTTGCGATTTCCCGGTAATTTAGTTCTAATCGGCTAGGCGAACGCATTAACTCAGCATTGCGGTGGCGTGAAATGACGGCAATTACTTGCCCTTCGTGAATAACCGGAATCGTTTCTTCTTTTATTAATAATTCGCCAACTAATTCGGGCTCGGAGTCACGAACAATGTCCGCAGTTGAAAGTGCCTCATCGAGTCGAGGCCGCTCGCCCCAAGTAACTTCAGAACCAATTAAATCGTTCGCAAATACCGTTGCTGAAGTAGTTGGGCGAATGTGCGCAATTGCCACATAACCAGTTGGCCAAGAGGTCGTATCAGTTCTTAGCGGAACCCATAAAACTAAATCTGCAAACGAAAGATCAGTAAGTAATTGCCAATCTGCTATTAATTCTTGCAACCGATACATTTGTGGCGAAGTTAGCGTGCTCCGACCATTTAAAAGCGTTTCGAGCCGTCCCAATTACTTTCCTATCCAATGTTTAATTTCATTTGCTATCTCTTGCGCTGCATACCAAGTTAGCTCGCCTTCGTCAGAGCCAGCCTCTCCGACAAATAAGCAATCGGTTTGCGAGAACTTTATTGGCGACTTAAGACCAACTTCGAATTCTGCTTCCTCACCAATTTGCGCAGCTTCTAAATCAATCGCCAAAGCAAAGGTGAATTTTGCCGAATCACCTTGGAAAGCTAATGAATCATCGGCTGCAAGTAGCGAGAGAATGTATTCAGATTCTTCTTCTCCGAGATCTGGGTTTGCAGCTTTGAAATGACTAGTTTGTACGTAGGCAGTTTCGATAGTTAGCTCGCCATCATTTACCAGCTGAGCCAATTCATCTGGAGTCAAAGCCAAGTAACCGCGCATGGGCTAACTCTATTAGAAGAAATGCAGAAGTTTTTAACTAAACCTCGCTGGCAATCTTAGATATCGCCTTACGCAACATAGATTTTGGGCTGGCATCACTTAGCGATGATTTGCTAGTAGCTGCTGAAGCTACGGCACGGTTATCTCGTGGAAGCGATAATCGATTAAGCGGATTTAGCTGGTCAATTTCAGCCGCTAACTCATGTGCGCCATGGTCACTGCGTCGCCGAGGTGCTTCTAAATTTGCGATGAATTGAAGTTGGGCTTTAATTCTTGTTTTCCCAAGTTCTTGGATCAACTTGGTGAGTCTAAACCGACCGATTTCATCAGGGCGAGAATTTATCCAGATCTCATCGCAATTATCGCTACTCCAAATCAAACATTGAGAGTTCCAACGCCGATCCGTTAATTTGGCTGCTAGATTTGAAATTGAGCCAAGATCAATCACAATTAAATCGAAGTTTCCATATGCAGATGACATGAACTGGACAAATTTTTCGCTTTTAGGTTCAGTTAGTTCATAAGCCCACAGCAGAGGTGAGATTAGCCGAGGAGCCTGATCAGCTCTCAAGTTTCGTAGTTCAAGGGAGATAGCAATTGCCGGCTCTATCGAGTTTGCATCAACTAACAAGGTGCGCTTTTCTAAAAGGCTTGATTCCATCGCTAAATTAATCGCCAATGTCGTAGCACCAGTCGATGAACCCGCTGACGCAATTGAAATGACTTTTGCGCCGACTGGATTTATAGCTTTATGTGTCGAAATTAGCGGCTCTCTAAATTCTCGCCGTAAAATTCCCCGAATTTGCGACACAAGTTCATTTGCATCGGCAGGTCTTGGCACCAGAGAAGCAAAACTTTCTAGCTCAATCAACGTTCCATATCCAATCACCTGTCTAACCTTGGATCGAACTTCAACTAATAGTTCAACATTGAAGCCAGGCAAATCTGGCGCATAAATCATGATCGAACTCTTGGCGAGTTCAGGATTTTCGGAAAGGAAATGTTTTAGGGCTGAAATATCAACGGCTCTAGCAACAATATCCCAACCCTGAGAATGCAAGTTGCTTGCGACAAAACTCTCAAAGTCGCTATCTGCGACAGCGGTAATGATGGTTGGAGTTGGCGAGTCAACCATTTAGTTTCACCACGACAAGTCGACCATATGTAGTGGCTCTGAGAACATCAACTACTTCTTGTCTCCCAATGGCTATGGTTATTGCTGCGTCCGATCCAAAATTTGAGCTTTTGCGTTCTATCGAACCAAGATAGATATCGCTCAATACTAATTCTGGCTCCGCCGGAAAAGCGTTTGGCTCAGCATCTTGAACCAAGTAAATACTTATACGATCACCCGAATTAATTTTCGCAGGTAGATCAATTGCCCGAATATTTAGCGAAACTTCGGCACTATTAATGGCATCAGTTCGCGAACTTATTGATTGAGTCGCAATTAACGAGGTTCGGGGAATTCGATTTATAACGATGCTCCCAATCGGATTTACACCGGCCGGTATATAAGTTCCTGAAATCGCAGAAATATTTACTTGAACCTTAGAAATATCTGTAGCTGAAATTTGCTGACCCGGCGTAAGTTCCCGATCGGCAATCCAGAAACTCTGCTTCTGATTCGAGAGCGTGGATATTAGAACGCTAGCCAAAATAGAGGCGACAAGAAGTGCGGCCGCAATTAAAACGCGGGACTGAATAGTTGATTTCTTAGTAGACATGAAAGGCATCTAACGGTGCCTGCCGACCAAAAGCTTTACGCTATCCACAGTCATTCTTTCGGATGAGTTCGACTAGTCCATACGAAGGGTTTGGTGCCTTCGAGTAAAAGCAATTCTTGCGCCATGACTACAACTGACTATTCCATCGAGCCAACTTTTCAAACCATTACGTTCTCACTAATTTCAAGCAATCAAGATGAGATTCCAGGGCATCCGGTTTTAGATCTATTCCGCTCCCCTAACGCGCCGCTGGAGCCACAGAAAGCCAAGTTATACCTAGTTCCGACCACATATGGTGATGAATACGATCCTGATTTCGCGCCGATGCCCACTTCGGCCACTGAACTTCCTGAAATCAATAGCTGGGCACTTAAATACGCAGTTAGCGCACTTGAAATTTGGGCTGGAAAGCGTCCTGCCGCACAGCTAGCCCGTTGGACCCATCGAAACCTTTACGCAAAGTTAGTTGCCGAAACTGGTTCGCTAAAAGTTATCGGCCGAGTACGAAAATTACATATGAACGAACCTCTAGACGGAATTGCTGAAGCAGTTTTAACTGTGCGATATGGAGATCGCTTGCGTTCGTTAGTTATGCGTTTTGAAGGACTAGATCAGAAATGGCTTTGCACCGAACTTTTCTTGATCTAAAAAGCCAAATCAATTAAGCGCCACCGTGGCACCGCTTGTATTTCTTACCAGAACCACATGGGCAAGGTGCATTACGTGAAACGTCATTGGTAGTTACGTTGCCATTTTCGTCAGCAGCACTGTATTGCAAACCAATTGGTGAAACTGGTTTCGCTTCGATTCCCTTTGCTTGAACTTCGGAAGATTCGACAGTAACTTCAACATTAAACAAGAAGCCAGCAATTTCTTCCTTGATGCCATCCATCATCGCTGCGAATAGTTCGTAACCTTCACGCTGGTATTCAACCAATGGATCTCGCTGTGCCATGGCACGCAAGCCGATACCTTCTTGCAGGTAATCCATTTCGTAAAGGTGTTCGCGCCACTTGCGATCAAGAACCGAGAGCAGAACTTTTCGCTCAAGTTCGCGGGTTACTTCGGTACTTAATGCATCTTCGCGTGCTGCATAAGCCTTAGCTAAGTCTTCAAGTACCCGGTGCTTTAAGAGTTCTACATCTAGAGCTGCACGACTTCCAAGCTCGGCATCGAGGTCTGCTGGAGTAAAGGAAATTGGATAAATTACCTTCAAATAATTCCAGAGAGTCTCAAGATCCCAATCTTCAGAGTAGCCGGAGGCAGTTGCAGCATCAACGTAGGCCGCCAAGGTGTCTTGCATGAACTCAATAACTTGTTCCTTCAAGTCTTTTCCTTCAAGAACTAGGCGACGTTCACCATAGATAACTTCGCGCTGACGGTTCATAACATCGTCGTACTTCAAAACATTTTTGCGAATTTCGAAGTTCTGGGCTTCAACTTGAGTTTGGGCCGAGCGAATTGCATTGCTTACCATCTTGGATTCAATTGGCTCATCTTCAGGGATGCCGGCGGCAGAAAGCACTCGCTCGACAATGCCAGAATTAAAGCGACGCATTAAGTCATCTTGAAGGGAGAGGTAGAAGCGAGATTCACCTGGATCTCCTTGACGCCCTGAGCGACCACGCAACTGGTTATCAATACGACGAGACTCATGTCGCTCAGTGCCAAGCACATAAAGCCCACCAAGTGCAATTACTTCTTCGTGCTCTTTAGCGACTGCAGCTTTTTGGCGGGCAATTTCTGCGGGCCAAGCTGCTTCATATTCGGCAGCGTTATCTACTGGTGAAATTCCACGTCGCTGTAATTCGAAATCTGCCATAAATTCTGGATTGCCACCCAGCATGATGTCAGTACCTCGGCCAGCCATGTTTGTTGCAACAGTCACCGCACCTTTAATGCCGGCACGAGCAATGATCGCGGCTTCGCGTTCGTGATGCTTCGCATTTAAAACTTCGTGAGCAACACCTGATTTACGCAAAATGGCGGAGAGTTCTTCGGACTTCTCAACACTTACAGTACCAACCAATACTGGCTGACCCTTGCGATGGCGCTCAACAATGTCTTTTGCAACTGCATTGAATTTTCCAAGTTCAGATTTATAAACCAAATCAGGTTGATCAATGCGAACCATTCCACGGTTAGTTGGGATTGGAACTACGCCGAGTTTGTAGATCTGATGAAATTCCGAAGCTTCGGTCATCGCAGTACCAGTCATGCCGGAGATGGTCTGATAAAGCCGGAAGTAATTTTGCAAAGTGATTGTGGCCAAGGTCTGGTTTTCATCCTTGATTTCAATGCGTTCCTTGGCTTCAAGTGCTTGATGTAGACCTTCGCTATAACGACGGCCAGCCAACATGCGGCCTGTGTGCTCGTCAACAATGAGTAGTTCGCCATTCATAACGACATAATCTTTATCGCGCTTGAAAAGTTCCTTTGCACGAACTGCGTTATTCAAGTAACCAATCATGGGCGTATTTACGGCCTCATAGAGGTTTTCAATTTGTAGTAACTGCTCAACGCGAGTTACACCTTCTTCGAGAATGCCAACAGTTTTCTTCTTTTCATCAATTTCATAATGGACATCGCGATCTAATTTCAAAGCGATGTTGGCAAATTCGACGTACCACTTAGTTGCTTTATCGGCTGGACCAGAAATAATCAGAGGAGTACGCGCTTCATCAATGAGAATTGAGTCAACTTCGTCAACAACTGCAAAGAAATGTTCGCGTTGTACGCAATCATCAAGCGACCAAGCCATGTTGTCGCGTAGGTAGTCGAAACCAAATTCATTGTTAGTACCGTATGTAATATCGCAGGCATAGGCTTCGCGACGTTCGGCTGGAGTCATGTTATTTAGAATTACCCCGACAGTTAATCCTAAGAAGCGGTGAATTCGACCCATCCATTCGCTATCACGCTCTGCTAAATAATCATTAACGGTTACAACGTGAACACCTTTACCGGCAATCGCATTCAAATATGAAGGAAGTGT
>Ga0304729_1001079_pt1 | contig 18461 bp, 18 predicted proteins | sample C_131016_MF_Meta_FD_190475 | JGI IMG/M metagenome (GOLD analysis project Ga0304729, IMG submission 190475) | Freshwater microbial communities from Lake Croche, Canada to study carbon cycling - C_131016_MF_MetaG (v2) (version 2) | ecosystem: Environmental > Aquatic > Freshwater > Lake | place... | reverse complement strand
CCATTGGAGACGAGAAGAAGTGGGTTTGTCGATGCATCAACAGTGGTTACGTTGTAACCCTCGTTGTAAATAGCGCCCATTTTCTTAAGCGCAGCTGTGTCATATGAAGTGACATCGTCATAGAACTTCTCCTTGGCAGCAGCATTTTCAGCGGCTGAACCGAGCGACTTCTTGCCAGCGGCAAGGAGCTCAAGAGCATGAACTGGGAATGGTGAGTTAACGCCATTCAAGATGTAGTCAGGAATTTGGCTGTCGTACTTGATGGTCATTGATAGACGATCAGCAGAGATTGTTGGGATACCAACTACATGCTGGTCATAAACGCCTGTGTATGCACCTGAATCGAATGCAGGTGTTGCATCGCCGGTTGGATCTGGAAGTCCAGCCTTCTTGGCATATGCAGATGATGCAAGGACGTGTCCAAGTAGGAAGTCGATTGCGTTGATTGGAGTTCCATCTGACCAGACACGGCCAGCCTTAATTGTGTAAGTAACCTGGAAATCCTTGGCGGTATCCTTTGTGATCTTGATTGATCCAAGAACTGTGTTAGGAACGATTTGAAGCTTGTCGTTGTAGTGGTACAAGCCCATTCCTGTGAGGTAACCAACGTCGCCATTGATAACGATGTTTGTTGCTGGAGTACCCGAGTTCAATGAGGTGAAAGTATTACTTTCAACAACGATTGCTGTGGTACGAGTTGCGGCATTTGCTGGAAGTGCGACTGCAACGGTCACTGCGAGAGCAGCGGCTGAAGCGAGAGCAACTACAGAACGCGCGGTTAGACGTGCCTTCATAGATCTCCTTTTTTGAGGGTAGACCGGAAGTTCGAGGCGGACCTAGCTAGTGCCTGCCTGTTACTCACCGATAGTGGGGAGATTCTGCCCTAATAGGGCTATCTCCTCAACCTCCTGACTGTAAGGGGTTGCTGGTCACGCTGAAGATTTAGCTGATTCAAGCCGTTCGCTGGTGAACCTGCCACGTGTAGCAAGAAATACACCCAACCCAATCACCCCTGCTACGACAAAGGGCAGCCGGAGCGAATATTCACGAGATATGTAGTGGGCGCTGACGGTCGTAATTAATCCGCCAGATAAAGACCCCAGCGGCATAGAACCCCAACCAAAGAATCGATAACCACTATTAACGCGTCCTAATAATTCAGAAGGAATAATTGTTTGACGAAATGACACGGTCACAATATTCCAAATGACTGCGGTAAACATTTCTAAGAAAACCAAGATATAGAAGATGTACCAACGGGTGACAGTGGAGCCCAATAAAAATAGTGTGGGAAAACTTATGAGGGCAATGGTAAGAGTGGTGCCTTCACCAATTCTTGCAATCAATATAGGACCAGCGATTCCGCCGACTAATCCTCCAAACGCACCTGCAGTTCCGAGTACTGCCATGACAAAGATAGAAACGTGCAGCACTTCCTGAGCGAAGAGGATGTAGGAGGCAAGCGCCATTGAGCTAATGAAATTGAGCGATCCCAACGTGAACGCCATCGGGCGAAGAATGCGGTGACTCATCAGCCAACGAAATCCCTCCTTTAATTCATTGGTAAAAAGCTGGGAGGCCGATTCGGAACTTCCCTTTCGGTCATTTACGATTTTTACACCTTGCGAAGTAATCAGGGCAATCAGAGCGGCCGAGGCAAAGAAGGAACCGGCATCAAAGAGAAATGGAATATAAATGGAGATACCCAGTAACAACGAGCCCAGTGCGGGTCCAGCAAATTGATTAGCAATGGATTCAGCTGAAGCCATCTGACCATTTGCTTTCTGCAGAAATTTCTCTTCTACGACATCGGGCAAGAAGGTCTGAGCTGAGTTATTACCCAAGACCTCTGCGCTTCCCAGAATGAATGTGGCAACAATCATCATTCCGATGAGGAACGGCCCCGAACTACCGGTGTATCCATGGGTCGGATCCTTGATGTGAAGAAAACTAGATCGATGAGCAAAGAGGATTGCGCAGGCGATTAAAGTGATTGCACCGCGCACTAAGTCGGTCGCGATAATTATTCTCTTCCGGTCAAAGCGATCGGTGATGACTCCGGCTGGCAGAGTGAAAAGTAGCCATGGCAACTGGCTCATCAATCCGACGATAGCGATGGTCAGCGGTGAACGAGTCAGCGCTGACGCGAGCCACGGAAATGCGATTGCCGAGACGCCATTACCAAGGTTGGAGACTGTGTCAGCAGTCCATAACTTCCAATAATCCCTCGGCAATTTAAGCGAACTCATCTCGGTAGAGTAGCCCTTGATGAAAACAGGTTCACATGCCACCGCCGCAACTGCCTTCGCATTTACGCAGAAGAAGCAGATAGCTGGCACGCTCGGTCGCAGTGGCGAAATCACTACTCCTCACGGAACTATTCAGACTCCCGCTTTTATTCCAGTCGGCACTAAGGCAACCGTTAAATCAGTGCTTCCCGAATCTATGGCTCAACTTGGATCGCAAGCTCTCTTAGCAAACGCCTACCATCTCTACTTGCAACCCGGCCCAGACATCTTGGATGAAGCGGGTGGCCTCGGTCGGTTTATGAACTGGCCCGGTCCCACATTTACCGATAGCGGCGGCTTTCAAGTTCTTTCACTCGGTGTTGGTTTCAAAAAAGTTATTTCGATGGATGAAGAGATGTTCCGTTCTGATGAGGTGATTGCTGACCACAAAGAGCGCCTTGCTCATGTGGACGATGACGGTGTGACCTTTAAATCTCATCTCGATGGATCAATGCATCGCTTCACTCCAGAAGTTTCGATGCAGGTCCAGCACCAACTCGGCGCGGACATTATGTTTGCATTTGATGAATGCACGACTCTGCATAACACTCGCAAGTATCAAGAGAAATCGTTGGAACGCACTCGCCTCTGGGCCAAGCGCTGTTTAGTGGAACATGGTCGATTGACACAGGCCCGTTCGCATCGCCCCTACCAAGCACTCTTTGGAGTTTTGCAAGGTGCTCAATATGAGGATTTGCGGCGCAAAGCGGCGCAAGATTTGTCTGCGCTCAATGAAGAGAGCGTTGAATTCGATGGCTTTGGCTTAGGCGGGGCTTTAGATAAAGCCAGCCTCGGCACAATTGTTGGATGGATGACATCGGAACTTCCCGTCAATAAACCACGCCACTTGCTCGGTATCGGCGAGCCGGATGATCTCTTCGTGGGAGTCGAAAATGGCGCAGATACCTTTGATTGCGTAGCTCCATCACGCCAAGCGCGAACCAGCGCGGTATTCACGCTAGATGGACGCGTAAATATTTCCAATGCTAAGTATCGCCGCCAGTTCTCCCCCATCGTTGATGGTTGCGATTGCTATACCTGTACTCATTATTCGGCGGCCTATTTGCATCATCTCTTTGCCAGCAAGGAAATGTTGGCCTCAACTCTGGCCACGATTCATAATGAGCGATTCATCGTTCGCCTGGTCGATCAAATGCGCGAACATATCAATGCCGATACGTTCTACGAATTCAAGAATGAATTCTTGCCCCGCTTTTACTTTAAGCGACTTGCCTAAGCAACTTGAAATGAGCGCTTAGAGAGCCCCATCCAATAACCATCGATTGCTGTCGCAGGTGCGTCATCCGGATTGCTCGAAGCGCCTAAGGTAATAAAGATGGGTGCAAAGTGCTCGACAGTGGGATGCGCGTAAGGCAGACCAGGAGCGAGCGATTTGTAATTCATCAATTCATCAATTGCACCGCGATCAAGAACTTCTTTCGCCCATAAATCGAACTCCACACTCCACCCAGGTGGAGTGGCATCAATGCGGAACTCCTTTAAGTATGGAAGTCCGTGGGTAAGAAAACCGGACCCGATAATCATGACTCCCTCATCGCGAAGCGGCGCAAGCTTCTGGCCGATGGCAAATAACTTCTCTGGATCGTGAGTAGGAATTGACATCTGAAGAACTGGGATATCGGCATCTGGATACATTTTCATCAGCGGGATGTATGCGCCATGATCTAAGCCACGACGAGGTTGTTCGGTGACAGGTTCATCCATTATTGCCTTAATGCGGGCAGCTAATTCTGGTGCGCCAGGTGAGCGATATTGAATGTTGTAATACTTTGGCGCAAATCCACCAAAGTCATAAATAAGTGGAGTGTCATTTTCGGTAGAGCTGAGCGTCAACGGCGCTGATTCCCAGTGCGCACTTACGATCAGAATCGCCTTTGGCTTTTCTAGTTTCTCTGACCACTCAGCGAGTTCGCCGCTCCAAATCGGGTCATCTAACAGTGGCGGCGCACCGTGGCCGATATATAGTGCGGGAGCTTTAGTCGATGTGGAACTCATGGCTTTACCTTATCCCTTAGTTAGTTGAACTTTCAACTATTCAACACTGGCTCCCACTTTTTAGTTCCTGAGTAGCCCGCCATACTTAACCCATGAGCGAAGAGAAGAGTTACCCGGTTACCATCGATGAAGCAGCACTCAAGGAGCGCATCGATCCCCTGTCCTACGAAGTCCTTCGCAACGCGGCCACTGAACGTCCCTTCACTGGTGAGTACACCGATGCCGATACCGTTGGCTCTTATCAATGCAAAGCCTGCGGCAATGAACTCTTTCGCAGTGAAACTAAATTCCATTCCGGATGTGGCTGGCCCTCTTTCTATGCTCCAACATCGGACGATGCGGTCGAGCTAATTGAAGATCGCTCGCTGGCACCGCGCGTTCGCACCGAGGTTCGATGCGCCAAGTGCGGCTCTCACCTCGGCCATGTATTCGAAGGCGAGGGCTATGACGTTCCGACCGACCAACGCTGGTGCATCAACTCGGTCTCGCTAATCCTTCAACCTAAATAGAACCTAAATAGAACCTAAATAGAACCAAAATAGAACCAGTCCAGGGTGGTGCTGGCGGTTAGACCACTCGTTCAGTAACCTTGCCGCCATGGCTCGCATTAGAAAAGACTCGCAAGAACACGTCCATTTGGCAGATTCGGTTGAGCGATGGGGACGCCTGCGCGGCGTATCCAACGATCCCTACCTCTCCTCACTTGTCGCAGATCTGCGTGAGCGGAAAAATTTAACGATGTGGGCGACGCTCAATCCCATGGAATATCTGCCACAACCCACCTTGGATGCTGGCGGGCGCTCTGCAATGTGGACTCGTCGTCTTACCGTTATCCGTAACGTTCTTGTCTTCTTGCCCGTTGCTTTAACTTGGTATGCAGTAGGCCAAGCGACTACCGCCTTCTCTAAATATGTCGCTGAGAACGGTACCGATGTCGTGAACTTCCTCGACTTCTGGCAGAACGGATACAACATTCTTGCTAAAGAATGGACTATCTCAAATGTGGCAACGCTCGACTTTTTGATCATCATTCTCGTAATTGCGCTCACGCTCTTTGTATCGATTCAAGGACGTAAGAGCTCGGAACTGCAGGATCGCGCTGAGCGTGAACTTGAGGGCGAACGCGTCAAGGTCTCAATGGAGATTGTCGGATATCTACACGATAAGCGCGCACTCTCTAATGTCACTCTTAATGCCACTCTCACCAATGCCATCAATAAATTACTGAACGCCACCGATAACATCGAAAGCACGACCAAGGCGCTCGAGAAGAGCACTAAGAAGTTCCCCATTGCTAAGGCCGCTGACGACTTTGCATATGACTTCTCGGTAGGTAGCACCGCATTTCCTGCGCGCTCCACCAAGCGGAGTTCGCGTGGCAAGTAGTTCACGACTTCGCGGGCGAACAACTCGTGCTCATCACACCGATGAGGATGCAACAAGTCAGGCGGGCTGGCTCTTTGCCGACTCATTCCTCGCGTTGATGGTGGTCTTTCTTGCGACCATCTCCTTCGTTCCAGCACTTGGCGGCGGCTTTAAGGGCAACGCGACCATTAACGTCGGCAGTCTCGCCGGTAAAAATATTAGCAACGGTCTGATTTTTGCTTACGATTCCTTTGACGCGGCCCGCATTAAGAAGGACTTTACGGAAGTCCTCAGTAGTCAGAAATTAGCGCCGACCACCAAGGTCCTTTACGTCAAGATTGTTGGCGGATTTAATGCAACTAACGAAAGCCCTGACCAGGGCACTGTCCGCGCGCTGGCTTTTAGCGTGCAGTTACAAAAAGCTGGTCTTCCTGCATTTGCGGATGCGCGCATTGATTTAGGAAATTCAAAGTTGATTGGTAAAAATCAGGTGGTAATGAGAATTACCCTTACCGCTTAAGCGTCTTAACGGATGATGGTTTAAAGGCCGACGATTCCGAGGATTGCTCCCAGGAATGGAATAACGGCAATCAATTTGCCATTTACATCTTTAACGCCGATTTCGCGAAGATCTGATCCAAGTACTACCAAAACTTTGCCGCCTTGAACGGAGCGAATGATTCCTAGAGCGGGTGACACGGCAGGCATAGTGGGTAGGTTTACAACTACTTTTGCACCTACGGTTGGTTGAGCGCCATGCTTATAAATTGCAAGGCTAGATTTCGCTGAGCCGAGTGCGCTCGAAAGACCGTACTGCGGGTGATTGATTCGGAAGCCAGCAGCCATGAAAATCAGGATGATGATGAGGGCAACCCCGACTGGTTTTACGAAACGTCTCAACATGTTCTAAGGGTAACCCAGTTACTTACGCTTTTTTGCGACTGATGCGCTCTTTTTAGCAGTTTTCTTAGCAGCCGGCGCCTTCTTTGCTGTGGACGTTGGCTTAACGACCTTGTTCTCCACACGAGCCTTTGCCTTAGAAGAGATCTCATCGAGCCACGCATCAATATCGGAGCTGGCTGATTTCGAAGTTGCTGAGGTGGGCATCCAAGAGGTGCCGGTTCGCTCTGAACTCTTACCAACGGAGCTCTTTCCGCGCTTCTTACCAAATAGGTTCTTGGAACGACCTCGCTGCTTCGAGGATGTTGGTGAATTACTTGGGGCGAAGGGCGAAACGGGCTCATCGGGAATCGTTGCAATTGCAGGTGTTGGCGCAGTTGTGACAGGTGAGTCGGAAGACGTTGGTGTTGGAGCTTGAGCCTTCGGTGCGCGCGCCCTGATGCCCGACTTCTGCCGAGGCTTCTTCTCGGAATTTCCAAAGAGTTTTTGATAAATCGGGTGTGAGGTTATCGCCCAGAAAAATTCTTGAACCATAGCTAACTGTGGATTTGAGAACTGCGATGTGCGCCGTTCTGGTGCATTAGCTGCGTTGGCTTCCTCTTCAGCTGCCTTCTCTTCGGCGCTCTGACTCACTCCGTCGATACTCATGCCAAGCATCAAACGACTGGTGCGAGAATCTGGTCGGCCAGTACCGCGCCAGGTCGCAACTTCAATAACAGAGCCCTGGACCATGCGACCGACAACAAGTTTTTGACCATCGGGAAGATCAATAACAAGCGGCGAATCAGAGATGGCAATAGGGAGCTTGGAGATAATCGGCGGAGCCTTTACCTCAGGTGCTTTCTTCTTATTTACCGCCATGGAAAACCCGGTTAATTTCTCAACTGGAAGCCGAAGGCACCGGTGAAATCAAGAGTATTGATATCGCTGACAGAAATTGGTGCTGATGCATCCTCGGTCAACGGAGAACCTCGCCATGCATAACAGGAGGATGTTCCATCATTCACGCGAACTGTAGAGCCGGAAGTCGGTGCTGAAATTAATGTTGTGCAGACGACTTGATCGCTCGAGCGATAAATTTTGCCGGAACTAACTGGATTTACCATCTTCATATTTACGCTGAGGTGCTTGCCGTTACAGGCGTTTGAGATATTGGCAAAGTTAAATGAGGTGAATCTAAATTCTGTGCCATCAAAAGCGCGATCCACAGTGACGGTCACGGTTTCGGCAGATGGTTGGCAGTTTCCAAGCGCAACTGTTCCATCCGCAAATCCAAGGCTGTATGAGTTTGCACCGACGGCACCGTTGCAGACAAAGCTAGGAGTTCCATCAACGCCAATAATTTTCGTTCCACCTAAACCATTGCAATCACTGGTGTTTAACGCGATCGGAATAACTGCGAATAAACCAACACCGCCGCCTCCGCCGCCTCCGCCGCCTCCGCCGCCTGCGCCAGCAGGACCAGCAGGGCCAGCAGGACCAGCAGGACCAGCAACTCCATCGCGACCCGCAGGTCCGACTGCACCAGGTGCGCCATTTAATCCATCTTTACCATCTTGGCCATTGAGTCCAACAAAGCCATCTTTACCTGCAACACCTGCGGGGCCAATATCGCCCTTGGGTCCAACAAGAAGTGCGAGTACTTGATTGAGATTTGCGCTAGCGGGAACTGTGTTGCCGAAGAAATAATTATCTGTTGTTACTGCTGCAGTATCAGTTGGGCTAATTGGGCCAGGAGTCGCCGCATAAGCAACTGCCACCCGACTAAATGTCAGCACCAAGAGAATGAGAGCTATTTTCTTCACGGCGTTATTATCCTCTTTCTTTCAGCAGAATCACACATCGCGCTATATAAGGCATGCAGCACCCCTGGAATTCCCGCACAAATCAGGAAGAACTGAGATTTCTGGGTACTGAGCAGCGGAAGCGTGCTGATCCGGGTGTAGACGAGCCAGGTGAGCCCCACGGTGACCAGGGCTTCGAAGAAGATATTTCGGGGCAGCTTGGCCATGAATGCCAAACCAGCCTCTGGAATAGCGATAAAGAGCAGGTAATAAGGAGCGGCAAAAATCACCGCAAAGATAACGGACTTACTGAATGAAGCAGTCCATAAATAGCAGAAGGAGAAGAAAATCAAGGTCAGTGCAACTGCGGTTTCCGGCGAGCTCACTCGGGCAAGAGTTATCGACTCAGTCTTATGCTCAAAGCGAGTACCGGCACTTGAAAGCTGCTTCTCACTGAGATCTTCGATAATCGCTCGAAGAATTATTGCGCCCGCAACTATCGCAATCGCAAGATAGTTAATTGTGCGCGCAGCAGAAACGTTGACTAAGAATGAATTGATAGCGATCTGACCTAAGTAGAAGATCAATCCTCCCACCAGGGCTGCCTCAATCAAACCAGTGAAGTAAGAGATGGGCTTGATGAAATCTCGCGAAGCAGCTTCCCGATAAATAGTGGTAAATAACCCAGGTGCGACCCAACAGACTCCCAATGCAAACATCACGACCAAGTCTCTAAAGCTCGAAACATTTCCGACGCAGAGTTGAATGGTCCAGAATGCAAATGTGGCAATCAAACCAGAGAACGCATCAAAGACGCCCAAGAGTGCGATACCGAGAAATGCTGCAACACCAGTCGCTGCCAAAGTGTGCGCCTTGTTTACCTCGACCGATGCGACAAAGGCACCGAGTAAGCCGAGAACAGGAAGCAGACCATAGACCGTCGGTGAAATTCGGTGCGCTAATTCGCCATTGCGAAGCAGTAAAAATCGTACGAGCGATTGCCGTAAGTCGCCGATGACTTTAATCCGAAGCGCATATGGCCGGAAGTTCATCGCAAGTTTGCTCTTCTCATTGCTGATGTCATACACATCAAGGCCGGTTGGGCTAAGTTGCGTCGATTCGAAGGAGAGCAGTGAATATTTTCGAGCTCTAAATGCCGAGATGGTGGCGGTAAGAAAGACAATCAGCACATTTATCCACGCGAGTTCTTTTGGAACTTTTGTCACTTCAAAAGTTGTTCGCGGAACTACGCTGACGGCCGCAACTTTGGTACGTGGCGTGCCATCACCATAGGCATAGACAACATATCCACCACATGCAAAGTTATCGGGGATAGAGATTGAGTAGACCAAGTAGCCAGAAGGATTTCTGCTGCTCGGCGAAAAGGTAAGTGTGGGGCGTCCTGGACTTTCGAGAGTCACTTTCCAGTTACCGGAAGCTGCAGATCCACCAAGCACAACCTCTTGTACACGTCCACGCTCCCAAGTCAAAAGTGGGATATCAATGGCGGCAGCAAAATTCGGAGTAATTACCGCAAAGAGGAGGGCAAGTGTGCCGATAAATTTAAGGCGCATTTAGCTCTCGCTCTTAAGCGCATCGGAGATAAACCAGAAACCAACTAAAACTGGAACTAAAATAATGAGCATCTTCGGAGTTAAAATCTTTCCGACAAGTGGCACGGTAAAGAACTGCACTCCAGAAATATCCGCTACGCGCGGATGCTGCACATCCGGTGTCGGGTTCGCATCACCCTTGACGATAAAGCCGCTCGTCGCATCTCCCCCGATGATTCGGTGGGTAAAGATTCCTACGGGAGTGCCATCGAATCGGCGCGCGGTGTAGGCAACGATTGATCCCACGTGTGGAACGAGTTGAGTTGGTTTAGCGAGAAGAACAATGTCACCAGGATTAATTGTGGGAGACATGGAGCCCGTTAATACGATTCGAGCCTTTACTAGACCTGTTGTTGATACCAATGAAAAAGTTATTAACACGGCGCTCAGAACATAACCAATATATTTCAAGGCAGTGGTCAAGTTCCGCGCACTCTTCTGAGAGCCAGTGACAATTCGCTCTTTCGGGGCTTGTACGAACATCTTGGCCTTGCTGGGAATAATCTCATCAGGAGTAATAAGCACAGTCTGCTCACCGAGCACATTGGAAATAGTTAGGAGAACCTTGGAATCTTCAAAATCGCTCTCGCCGGTAATGCGAACCACCTCGTGGTCGCTGACAAAGATATCCCTATTCATAGCAGGGAGTACCTAGTCCTTGGTTGCGACGTGTAACTGGGTCTCGACCGTAATCTTGTAAACGTCAGTCGCTTTAGCAAAGCTCGCGACCTGATCGGGGTCAAAGGTAATTTGTAGAGAACCGGTGGTATCAGTGGTACCGGTCGATGTATCGGTTGCTGCTTCGATATCGGTGTAGGCGTTGGTCATCGAAGTCACGGTTGAGCTGTCTTGATACCAGAAGCGAGTGGAGTTGAAGGATTTATAAAGATATGAAGGGGATGTTGAAGTTGCAGATTCGGAGACGCTCAGTGGTGTGGAGTCAGTATTACTGTAAACATCAATGACGAAATCGTAGCCATTGCATTTATTGCTGATTCCTTCGATGTAGATCGAATCGAGGCTGAAGACACCGCCTTGTGATTGATTAATAAAACCCGCGAACGGAGTGACGGTGATTGGTGTGTCCTGACAAGCAACGGCCGCTTTTACTGCCTGGCCGTATTCAATGCCGTTACCCGAGTTAAGTATTACTCGTGCACCAAAAGTCGTACCTACAATCGCTAAAAGTCCGGCGATTGACATGGCAACCAACCGCTTGCTGCGGGGAGCCGCAACAGCGCCATCATCGTCTAGCTCTTCGTACTCGGAGAATTCTGAGTATTCAAACTCATCAAACTCTTCGAATTCGTCAGAGCCACCTAGATTCAGGATGCCCATGATTTGTCGAATTACTCCTTACAGAAAAAATAACTGAAATTTCATTAGTGGCTATAACGCACTTAAGAAGTTGGCCCATGAGGGCCAACTTCTGTAAGTACTTATGCTTCCTAATGAACTATCAAGTGTGTTGGTAAAGCCGAACTGGATCAAACTAATTCCGTGTAGGGATTAGTTAGATTCGATTGTGAGCTTGGCGATGGATCCTGATGTTGCCATTGATCCTGGGTTAGTGATGTTAAACGCCATTGTTGCTGCGTTTGAACCAGAGGTAACGCCAGCAGTTACACCAGGGCCGTATGAAAGCGCTGTTGAGCTGTAGACGAATGTTGCACTGGTATAGCCAGTTCCGTTTCCGGTAGCAATCGTCAATGCATTAGCACCGCTATCGCTGAAGCCCTTGATGGTAAATGTCTTACCAGCGCAAGTTGCAAGTCCGGTTCCACCAAATGCAATCTGGGAGAGATAGAAGGTTCCTGCGCTTGCAGCGTTAACAAATGACGATGTAGGTGTCATAGTGATTGTGTTTGAACCTGAACATGCAGCGGTCTGAGTTAATCCTTGACCGAACTCAAGTGCAGCACCTGAGTTAATTGAAATGTTCGCAGCGAGAGTTGAACCAACAACTGCGATAGCAGCTGCGGCAGCAATTCCCAAGATTGTCTTACGTGAGCTGCTCGATGAGCGCTTACGTGAAGTGCGCTTAGGCGCTTCTTCGAATTTTAAGATTTCCATTTGTGTATTTCTCCTTGATGTTCGTTATTAGGATGTAAGGCTTAAGGGAGGATCCCTTGGGCCTGACGAGCGTTACCAACGGGGATACTCTTCCAAAGATTGGACTAGAGGTCAAGAATGGAACACCCCCAACCATCACCCTGGGGTCGCGTAATGTGAGCGAATTTCAGGTGGATTTGGCAGTGGGCAGGGATATCCGTGTACAAGTGTGACAAGGCAAGGCAAAAAAGAGGCCCGAAATCGACCCCCGAAACCAACTTTACAAGCTGGCCTTACTGGACGGTTTCCACCGTCGTTCTGCGAACTTGCTGTCCATCGATATTAATTGTTGTTGCTGCAGGATCAAGATAGAAAGTTACATCACCATTAGTGCCGGACAAGGTGCTGCCGTCGTAGACGGAAGTACCCGAGACATTGACGGTTGCTGTTGCAAGAAGCGAACCTGAAATTCCGCCACCCACACCAGTGAGATACGAGAGCGCAATTGCTCCGCCATCGGTGCTGATATTTCCTTGCGGAACTGGATTTGGGATAACAACTTGAAGAACGGTGGCGGTGGGATCGCTGCCAATAGGAATTTCTTGGCTAGTACCGTTGATTAAACGTATGCGGAGCTTGTTCCCAGCACATGCTTGCAAATCTAAATTCGAAATTGTGATTGCGCGAACGCGAAAGAATCCGGCGGATGAATCTTGCGCAGTTGGAGCGCCATGCCATTCTTCGCCCATTGCGACATACACTTGTTGATCACATGCAACTGCTTGTTGCGAACCTTGTCCAAATACTAAGGAACCGTTACCAACGGTTACGCTTGCTGCAAATGTTGAGAGCATGAATGGAACTACTGCAACGAGTGCAACACCAAAAATAATCTTTGACTTGTAACGACCTGCGCCACCGAATCCGGACGTGACTCGACCACTGAGTGGTGAATCTAAGCCGGCCATGAAGGCTCCCATCGGGGTCGTGAGTCTTTCCTAAAACGCGAGTCTAACCCGCAAAGACTAACTTTCCCGCTCCTCGAACACAAGCGCGAGCGAGAGTCTTACTTGAGCTTGACGGCCCCTACGCCCTTGGTGACCTCCAGGGCGAGCGCCCTAAATGAGAGTTGGGCGGTATTTTGGGAGGAGGCGCAGAATTCTGGGGAGGTATCTGGCGCGCCCATGGCCACAAATGAGATGGAGAGAGTTTTGCCGGCGATTCCCGATTGAGTCGAATAGGCGCTGAGACCGCCAACTGAGTTAAGAAGTGCGAGCGCGTCGCTGGTCTTTCCGGAGATACGCAATAGAGAGGAGAGATCTCCGGCTAATAATAAGGAATCATTCGCCGCGCTATCGGGGAGCCGCCTGGTCGCGACATCAAACCGGAGGCTATTTCCGGCGACGCAGATTAACGAAAACTCTGAACCAGATGCGGCAAGGGCCGGCAGGGTGCTCATGGCCGCGCGCGGATCGACATTGAGCGAATTAGGAATTCGCAACTTGTAACGAGGTTGCTTTGCCAACGGTTCGGCTGGGGTTGCAGTAGTGGAATCTTTAAGAGAATCAGGTAGAGCGCTCATCGTTGGATCAGGTGACGCCGATGGCAGCGGCGATGCAGTCGTCGTATCTGCCGGCAAATCTGCGGTTGTGGTCTCAGCCGCTGGTTGAGGTGGGAGTGGCGAGGACTCTTGCTGAGTATTGCCACCGGAATCTTGAGCCATCGTAGGGATGATGGTTGAAACAAAGAGAGCAGCAAAGGCAAGAAATGCGATGCGCGTCATGAGCTTCGCCTGCCGAGATTGACCATGCCGTAGATAATCGATGCGCTCTTTGGCGCTATCGATGAGGCGGTCTAGTGCGGACATACCCGAAATATACCCCGACTACTTCTTCTTGGCGGTGCTGGTATCAGATTTCTGAACGAAGGTAATGATTCCAGCCTTCTCCATCTGAATCACAATCTTTTGCTGAAGTTGGGTATCTCCGATGCGGGCGGCGTAGGCATTCGCGGTCGTCAAGAAATCTAAGCGAGAGGGTGCCAGCCTGGAGAGGATCGTAATCTGCTTGCCCATATCGGTGAGGTCGCCGTTGTTGTAATCCACTTTCGCCATAAATAGACGTGGACCGACGCAGCGGGGATGCTGCTCAATTCTCTTCTTGGCATAGACGGTCAGGGCATTGACGCCTTGATTTTCCAGAATCTTAAACTCGTTCTCATAGAAGAGCGGGCAGGGCAGCCACACTGAAGGATCGTAAGAAATCTTCGCAGTGGGTTCGGTGAAATGCCGCTCAAATTTCTTCATGTAATTGAGTTGTGCGGCGGCAAAATTAACGCCAACAAAGAGAGATGCAATAGCAGCGATAGCGACGAACGATTGAACGCCGATTGCATTCCATCGAATGGCCGAGGATTCTTCAGCAGCGCGCTCGCTTCGATAGGCGTTACCGACGACATAACCCGCTAAAGCCCAGAAGAGGAATTTGTTGGGAAGGGTGATGGGGCTGACCGCAGAGTTGGTCAAGAAGATAATGAAATAGAGGGTGAGTGCACCGTAATACTTCTTGCGTTCGGGATTGCGAGCCATCAGAATCAAAATCGAACGGACTAAAACAACGAGTAAGAGAATAAATGCGGCAGCGCCAACAATTCCTAAAGTCGCAAGAGATTGAACTGTCGATGCGTGCGCATCATTCGATAAAATTGTTGGAAATAATTTCACATCTTCTAAGGTGCGGTACTGCTCGTAAAAGTTTCCGTATTGATCGGGGCCGACTCCAAAGAGTGGGTGGCTCATAAATTGATTAAGTGCGGCTACCCAGAATCGTCCGCGAATCTGAACCTGACCATCATTGCCTAAGAGTGGGATTGATTTGCCAATAAATGGCATTAAGAAAATTCCTTCAATCCAGATAACAAATCCAAGAGTTAAGAAGATCGTCTTTGCATTAAGGGTGAGATAGAAGCGCGGAATAAAACGTCGGCCAAGAAATACGATAACGAAAATAAAGGTCAGAGCTAGGTCAACGAAGGCTTGTCTGCGTCCAGGCAGGTAGAGCGCGTAAAGCGAGGTGAGCACACCTAAGCCAATAAAAATTCGTTCGCGGACAGAACTTTCGATAAGAAGGTAGAGAAAGAGCGGAAAGGAAGTTCCAATAAAGGCGGCAAAGAAATCCATATTGCCGAGGGTGCTCGTCACACCGATATCACCAGGAAAATCCACAACACCGAAGTGTTGGAGAATTCCGAGAACTGCAACAACCCAAACTCCACCGAGATACAGGGCGATTAACTTTCGAATCTGATTCTCGCTAAATTGCGCATGGTAGATCGATACAACCAATAGCGAAATAAGCGCGATAACTCCGGCATAACGTCCAGAATCACCAGTAAGAGATGCAATCGGGTCTGAACTCAATACGGTGGAAATGCCCACGGCAATTAAGAGAATCCAGAGCGCTTGCACTCCCCGACCGCTAAATACAAAGCGATGGCGCTTTGCCAGAACAACGAGCGCGAAAAGCACCGCCACAATAATCAAGGTGAGAAATTCAACGGATGAGTTCTTATCAAATGCATGCGGAAAGACTGAGATTGGAATATGAACGGTGGCTAGAGCAAGAAATAACGCTCCTGTTATAAGGACAAGGCGATTCGCTTTTACTCTAGCTAACATGGTGAGAAGTATAAGTGGCGAAATGAACTTAGATTTCGGGGCGCTAACCCAGGGCTGACGCTAATTCTGCTTTAAGCGCGGTGGCTAAATATGGAGCGAGCTGCCATTGCTCGATCAACGACTTATACCTATCTATATCTACGCGTTCTGGGACTGCGCCAGTTTTTACGGCTCGGATCATCAGGTTGCGTGGCGTGTGCTCTCCCCCAATGAATTCGATGGCTTCGACGCGATAACCGAGAAGTCGCAATATCTGGCAGCGGATTGCATCAGTCAAGATATCTCCGAGGCGCTCCTTCAATATTCCTTGTTTAGTCACAATCGACCAAGGTTCTGGAATTTCACTGAGTTGTCGTTGAATATCGTGATGACAACACGGTGCGGCAAGAATCAAACCTGCACCATTTTTCACCGCCCACGCGAGAGCGTCATCAGTGGCGGTATCGCATGCGTGAAGCGCAATGGCCACATCAACTTCAGTCTTAGTTGTTGCCGCGATCTCTTCAGCTCGAAATTCAATGGAGTGAGAAATTCCTAGCGATTCCGCAATCTTCTCATTACGGGCGCGCGACTCTTCGCGAATATCAATTCCTACAACGTGAACTGGTGTATTAATGGCGCGCAGGTATTGATGTGCAGCTAAAGTGAGATAGGCATGGCCGCAACCCAAGTCGACAATACTCAAAGGCTTCGATGCTGTCGGTTGATGGAGATGTCCGGCGCTCATCGCGCTTTCAACAGTCGGTGCAAGCAGACGCAAGAATTCTTCTACTTGTTTAAATTTGTCTTGGCGAGATGGCTTCACCACGCCCTTGTTATCAGAAATTCCTACTTCGATCAGAAATGGATCGGCTGAATCCAGCAACCGCTTCTTCTTGCGATCGTGCTCGAGGTTCTGAACCAGTTCGCGCTTTTCATAATGGACCTGCGCCTCACCTTTTTTGGTGATGCGAAGCGAGATTGAACCGGAGGTCGATTCGACTAATAGGTTAGCGAAGCCAGAGTTAAGAAGTGAGTGAATCTCGACAGGAGCCAGATCTGCATTTCTGGTGGTTGTGCGCACGCCATCGTTCTCCATAATTTGGAGCAGAATCGAACCCTTAATGAGAACCGGCTTTATATCTATTCGTTCTGTCGCGAGCTCGAAATTTCGACGGCGCCCAGAGAGAACACAACGAACTAGCGAGTCCCGATTGGATATTGCCTCAACTAATTCAGCGAGTGCGGAATCTAATGTCGTGGGCATGGTCACAGTCTAAGTCAGAGCACTCTCAAAAATCCGACACTTGCGAATTATTCGCAGTTAGCGCAATACGCGTTGCTCTCGTAAACTCTGCTCATGCTCGCAATCACTAACCACTGGTTCTTCACACGCCGTTTGGTCATTGATCTCTGCCGCACATCTTCTACTTGTTGCTGACCTAACTCTTCTTTCGAGTTCGGGCTCCCTTGCAAGCCAAATTTTTATACATCTCTTATTACAACCATTAACTCTTTAAGGAGCGTCTCATGACCTTGTATAACAACATCACTGAAGTAGTCGGCAATACCCCGCTAGTTCGCCTTAACCGCATCACCCCAGGCGGAGCGCATGTATATGCCAAGCTCGAGTTTTACAACCCAACCTCAACCGTTAAGGATCGCATCGGCATTGCCATGATTGATGATGCTGAAGCATCGGGAGTTCTCAAGCCCGGCGGAACAATCATCGAAGCAACTTCTGGCAATACCGGAATCGCACTCGCGATGGTCGGAGCCGCTCGAGGTTATAAAACAATCTTGACGATGCCAGACTCAATGTCGAAAGAACGTCGTGCCCTACTTCGTGCATTTGGCGCTGAACTTGTATTGACTCCAGCTGCCGAAGGTATGCGCGGAGCAGTAGCAAAAGCAGAAGAACTTGGACAACAACCAGGCGCAGTTCTCGTTCGCCAATTTTCAAACCCAGCAAACCCAGCGATCCACCGCAAGACAACTGCTGAAGAAATCTGGCGTGATACTGATGGCAAAGTTGCAGCACTAGTAGCAGGTATCGGAACAGGTGGCACCATCACTGGAACCGGTCAAGCTCTAAAAGAGAAGAATCCAGATATTAAAGTCTTTGCAGTGGAACCAGCTGCATCACCAATTCTCAATGGTGGATCTCCAAGCGGACACCCGCTTCAAGGAATCGGTCCAAACTTTGTACCTGACATTCTGGATACACATATTTACGATGAAGTCTTTGATGCGCCAAACGAAGAGTCCATTGCTATGGCTCGTCGCGCCGGAAAAGAAGAAGGCATTCTCGCTGGATTATCTTCTGGTGCAGCGCTCTGGGCAGCAGCTCAAGTTGCGCACCGTCCAGAATTTAAAGAGAAAATCGTGGTAGTCATAATCCCATCATTTGGTGAGCGTTATCTCTCCACCGTTCTCTTCCAAGACTTGATGGATTAATCGGAGCTCATCGAATTATGTTAAAACGCATGAATGAAGATCTAGAGACAGCTCTTCGTCGAGATCCAGCAGCACGCAACAAACTTGAAGTGCTGCTGGCCTATCCCGGTATTCATGCGCTCTGGAACCATCGAATTGCGCACTTTCTATGGAACAACGGCTTCAAGTTACTCGCTCGAGTTTTCGCTAACTGGTCCCGAACTGCAACCGGCATCGAAATTCATCCCGGTGCCACCATCGGACGCAGATTCTTTATCGATCATGGCATGGCCGTTGTTATCGGCGAGACTGCGATTATTGGGGATGATGTAATGCTCTATCACGATGTCAC
>Ga0304729_1001076_pt1 | contig 18474 bp, 10 predicted proteins | sample C_131016_MF_Meta_FD_190475 | JGI IMG/M metagenome (GOLD analysis project Ga0304729, IMG submission 190475) | Freshwater microbial communities from Lake Croche, Canada to study carbon cycling - C_131016_MF_MetaG (v2) (version 2) | ecosystem: Environmental > Aquatic > Freshwater > Lake | place... | reverse complement strand
ACCCGCCACGATGGGAACGCAGCCGCTGTGATTGAAGACATCGCCCCCGTTCACTCCTTCACCTACGACGGCGCTCAGGTGAACGTGTACCACGCAAGCAAGGGCGAGGGACTGCCGCGGCACTCCCACACCTACTCCCACGTGACGATGTGCAACGCCGGGTCGTGTGTGGTGAGGAAGGAGGGCAAGGAGGTCGTCATGGACAAGGGCACGCAGCCGATCAACCTGCTTGCACCAGACTGGCACGAGATCGAGGCGCTGGAGGACGGAACCGTGTTTGTAAACATATTTGCTGAAGGAAAATACTAAATGGCTAGCGTAATTTCAGCTGGGACCACCAGCACCACGGCCCTGAACCTGAGCGGCGACACCACCGGCAACCTGGCCTTCCAGACCCAGAACGGCACCTACACCATCACGGTGCCCAACGCCACGGGCACGCTGCCGCTCACCGGCTCGGCGCAGACCTACACCGCGCCTCAGCGAGGAACAGTCACTACTGACAACGACCTCAGCTTTGATATGAGTGTCACCAATAACTTTAAATGCACACCATCCGCTGGCGGCGCGCTGACGTTTACCAACATCACGGCCGGGCAGTCCGGCTTCATTCTGCTGATCAACGGGTCCAACTACTCGATCACCGCGGCGGGCACGACCAAGGTGGCCGTGGGGGCCCTCACGACCATCTCCCAGACCGGCACCTACCTGCTCGGCTACTTCAGCGACGGCACCAACGTGTACGTGACCAACTCCAACGCGCTAGCATGACGATCCTCCAGTCCTCAATCGTCCCGGCCGCGGGCTACAACATCCAGCGCAGCCTGCGGTTTCGCTCTAGTGCGTCTGCTTACCTGAACAGGACTCCTGCGAGTGCTGGTAATCGCCAGATTTGGACTTGGAGTGCGTGGGTAAAAAGGGGAAAACTTACAGATAGTGCTATTCAAACCTTACTTGGAACAGCCAGTAATACTGACTTGATTGGTTTTGACACAGACGATACCTTTCGTGTTTGGTTTGGGACAAACACATATAGCACCAAAACAACGCAAGTATTTCGTGACCCATCTTCTTGGTATCACTTTGTTGTTGCGGTAGATACAACTCAAGCAACTGCTAGTAACCGCTTGAAAATTTATGTTAACGGATCACAAATAACCGCCTTATCAGCTTCATATCCAACACAAAATTACAACACAGGGGTTGATAACACAGTAGAACACAGAATTGGCAAGATGCCGTCTGGTGATTACAACTACTTCGACGGCTACCTCGCCGAGGTCAACTTCATCGACGGGCAGGCCCTAACCCCCTCCTCATTCGGCTCCACAAACGCTCTCACGGGCGTGTGGCAACCCGCAGGCTACTCTGGCTCCTACGGCACTAACGGGTTTTACTTGCCATTCACGGATAACTCTGCGCTCACCTCTGGCTCCAATGCGGGACTGGGCAAGGACTTCTCAGGCAATGGCAACTACTGGAACACTAACAACATCTCAATCACCAGCGGGTCTACCTACGACTCCATGACCGATGTGCCTACGCTGACCAGTGCCACGCAGGCGAATTACTGTACTTGGAATAGTGCTCTCCCAGCAGCGATAGCAGGGCCATCTATTGTTACTTTATCTAACGGAAACCTTGATGTTGCGTTGTTGAGTGGCGCAGGAGGCGATTTATTTTTATATGCAACAAATTTATTAAATTCTGGTAAGTGGTATTGGGAATTCACATTATCTGGTACTACCAACAATAACCATCGTATTGGAGTAAGTAGTCGTTCTTTTTCTGCAAACACAGGAAATACAGAAGCCGCTTATTGGTGGAATCAAGGTTTGGTTTATGTAAACGGTAGTCAGGTTGCTTCTGGTTTATCGACCTGTACTACAAACGATGTTATTGGAATTGCGATTAACGCTGATGCAGGAAGCGTTCAGTGGTTTAAGAATGGGGTGAGCGTTTACACGGCTACAGGTGTCAATTACACAACTTATATTCCATACATAAACGGTGAAGGTGGCACTGGCAGAACATTCTCTGGTTCAACCAACTTCGGTCAACGCACATTCACCTACACCCCACCAAGCGGATTTGTTGCGCTGAACACATTTAATCTGTCGACACCGACTATTCAGAATGGTGCGGCTTATATGGCGGCTACGACTTATACGGGAACTGGGGCAAGCCAAAGCATCAGCAATGCGGTGAATAGCATATCGTTCCAGCCTGATTTTGTTTGGATAAAAAATCGTGGTGGTGTATACGGGCATGGGCTTGTTGACTCTGTTCGTGGTAGAGCAAGCGTTTTGTATTCAAACGATACCGCAGCACAAGGTACATCCGGCGCAACACAAGATGTAACAGCGTTTAATTCAAATGGTTTTGCGTTAGGAACAAACTATCAAATTGAGTGTAATTCAAGCGGTCAGAGTTATATTGTCTGGCAATGGAAAGCCAACGGATCAGGTGTAACCAATACCAACGGCTCTATCACCAGCACAGTCTCGGCTAACACCACCGCAGGGTTTAGTATTGTTACCTATACTGGTAACGGCACTAGCGGAGCCACGGTTGGTCATGGATTGGGGGCTGTGCCAAGCATGGTCATAGTGAAGTCTCGGCTTCTGTCCACAGAGAGTTGGCCTGTAAAACACATTAGTCTGTCTTCAAACAAAAACCTGTTGCTAAACAGCACAACAGACCAATACACACCGGGCAATGGTTATATTGCAGACCTGTCTAGTTCAACAACATTTGCGCTCACAACTGGTGTAACAAACGCAGATGCGGTGAATAAAAGTTCATCAACCTATGTAGCCTACTGCTTCACCCCCATCGCAGGTTATAACGCATTCGGGAGTTACACCGGAAACGGGTCTGCAGATGGGCCTTTTGTGTACCTTGGGTTTAGGCCAAGGTTTGTCATGTTTAAGCGCACCGACTCAACTGGTTCGTGGTTCATGGAAGATTCATCAAGAGGCACATATAACGTGATGGGGCCAGAACTTTATGCAAATACTACTGATTCAGAGACTAACGTAAACCGTTTAGATTTTCTTTCTAACGGATTCAAAATGAGAGCCGCAAACGCAGGTGATAACGCCAGCGGCGGTACTTACATCTATGCCTGTTTTGCCGAAAATCCTTTTAAAGTGGCTCTCGCCCGCTGACACAACGGAGATATTACTGTAGTGTCCACCCAGAACTGGCCCAAATGATCCCCGTCGCAATCCTTGAGCTCGGCGCAAAACTTCTAGACCGGGTAATACCCGACGCGGACGCACGCGCCAAGGCGCAGGCCGAACTTATTAAAGCGTCTCAGGATCAGGAGTTTCAGCTGGCGCTTGCTCAGGTCGAGGTCAACAAGGTCGAGGCGGCGTCGTCCAACTGGTTCGTGGCATCTTGGCGACCGGCGGTGGGGTGGATATGCGTATGTGGACTTGCCTACAACTTTATTATTTACCCTTTGATGTTATGGTTCGCATCGGCCTTTCATGCTGGTTTTGTGCCCCCTCCTTTATTCTCGGAGAACCTGATGGAGTTGGTTTTGGGAATGCTTGGACTTGGTGGCTTGCGGACTGTCGAGAAGATTAAGGGGGTAACCAAGTGAGCATGGTCGACGAGCAGAACGAGTTCCTCAAGGACGTGTGCCAGCTAATCACCAAGGCGCAGGACATGGGTTTTCAAGTTTCTGGGGGTGAGCTTTTCAGAACCGCAGAGCAGCAGGCAATCTACGTCCAAAAAGGATTGAGCAAGACCCAGAACAGCAACCATTTACGCCGACTGGCAATTGACTTAAACTTCTTCAAAGACGGCAAGCAGGTTCAGACCAAGGCCGACATCCAACCTCTCGGTGATTTTTGGCAAAGCCTAGACCCAAAGAACCGCTGGGGCGGTAATTTTACCACCATCCTAGATGTCCCTCATTTTGAACGAAATGTGTAAACATGCCCCTCATAAAACTAACCCTTCGTCCGGGACTTAACAGAGACCAGACTAACTACTCTAACGAAGGTGGCTGGTTTGCCTGCGACAAGATTCGCTTTCGCTCTGGGTACCCACAAAAAATTGGTGGGTGGTTAGCCGCAACAACAAACTTATTTGTAGGTATTTGTAGGCAGATGTTTGGCTGGGTTACAACCTTTGGGGATAACTTTCTTTCCCTAGGAACCAACGAAAAAGTCTACATCAACAACGGAACAAACTACTACGACATCACTCCGCTAAGGGCAACCACAGCTGCCGGAGATGTAACCTTTGCAGCAACTAACGGATCTTCAACAATCACAGTATCCGATACCTCATTTGGTTCCTCAGCCGGAGATTATGTAACTTTTAGTGGCGCTGTATCTTTGGGCGGCAATATAACCGCAGCAGTACTAAACCAGAACTACAAAATTGCAACCGTAATAAACACCAACTCTTATACGATCACGGCAAAAAACCCCACAACAGGAGCCCCGGTCTTAGCAAACGCATCTGATTCTGGTAATGGCGGCGTGGCTGTTGTGGGTAAGTACGAAATTCCAATCGGTCCCGGGGTGGCTGCGTACGGATATGGTTGGGGTGCTGGAACTTGGGGGCGTTCTGGCTGGGGTCTTGGATCAACTACGCCAATTGTTACGCCGCAAAGAGACTGGTGGTTTGATAACTTCGATAACGATCTTGTCATGAACATCCGCAACGGGGCCATTTACTACTGGGAGCGAGGCGTTCTTGCTGATGCAGCCACATCTCTTTCTACCCGAGCGGTTCTTCTTTCTGGACTAACGATTGATGGGGTGGCACCCAGCGCCGTGCCTGATGCGGCTATGCAGATTCTCACCGCGCAAAACAACAAACACCTGCTTGCGTTTGGATGCCAGCCCTATGGTGGAGCTGCGGGCGAGTTTGACCCCCTGCTTATTCGTTGGGCAAACCAAGATCAACCAAACTACTGGACACCATCCCCAACAAATAGCGCTGGGTTTATTCGATTGAACCGGGGTTCAAGGATTCTTCGTGCGGTTAACACTCGACAAGAAATTCTTGTGTGGACAGAGTCGGGCCTAAACTCTTTGCAGTTTACAGGAACAACCGATGTTTTTGCGTTGCAGGAGCTAGCAGATAACATATCTTTAATTAGCCCACGGGCCATGTCTACGGCAAACAACGTCACCTACTGGATGGGGCACGATAAGTTTTACGCTTATTCAGGACGAGTCGATACGCTGCCATGCACCCTGCGTAATCATGTGTTTAATGATATTAACTATGAACAGGTTGACCAGATTATTGCTGGAACAAACGAAGGGTGGAATGAAATATGGTGGTTCTACCCAAGCATTAATTCAAACTCGATAGACAAGTACGTCATCTACAACCACCTAGAAAAGATTTGGTACTACGGAAACCTTGCCAGAACGGCATGGCTCGATAATGCGCTCAGAGAATACCCACAGGCGGTAGGCTACGATAACTTGTTGTACGACCACGAGCGTGGTCTGGATGCAAATAATTTACCGATGGCTGCCTATATTCAGTCTTCTGATTTTGATATTGAGGACGGCGAACACTTTATGTTGACCAGAAGGCTTATCCCAGATATAAGTTTTGCGGGTTCAACTGCTAACAGCCCAGAAGTGGTTTTTTCTATTAAGCCTAGAAACTTCCCCGGTTCGGGCTACGGCGTAGATCCTTTTGATTCCAAACCCGTTGTTGAAACAACAATCGACAACTACACCGACCAAGTATTTATTCGCGCCCGTGCAAGGCAGATGGCAATTAAGGTAGCCTCTGAGGATCTTGGTGTGAACTGGCAGCTGGGTGCACCCCGCCTTGACGCTCGGGCTGATGGTAAAAGATGACAATAAGGAAAACGTTTGTTGCCCCGGCGCTACCCGTGCCGCCCATAGAATACGACCCTCGGCAACAGACCGACTTTATGAACGCCCTGCGTTTGTATTTTAACCTGCTTGACAATTACTTAAATTTAACTAATAGCCTACTAAACGGGGCAACCGAAACACCGGCGCCAACCATAGCAAGCGCAGCAACTATAGCCCCAACTTACACAATTTCTTTTGTTTCTGGTACAACTACAATACAAACAATTACCCCTCCAGTACCGATAGCAAATACCGGAGGTCAAATTACACTCATACCTACTGGGTTGTGGTCTACAAATACAGCCGGAAATATAGCCCTAGGAACCACGGCGGTTGTAAGCAAGGCATTAATAATGACGTACGATTCGGTAGCTGGTAAGTGGTATCCAAGTTATTGAGCTTGACAAACACCCTCATGACCCCGTATATTGTTAAGCAAAATGAAGTGGCTTCGCTCTGGCCGATTTTCTTGCCCGGCCTACATGCCGTTATACAGACGGATCCAAACGTCGGTTGGACACCGCTAGGTGTTCTCGATGCGCTGTTAAAACAAAATGCTTACGCAGTCGTACTGACCGCTGACCAAACGCAGGCTGGATTTTTTATGGGGTACCCGCAGGCGGATGGGGCGTTTTTTATATGGATAGCGCACCTCGAAAGGGGCTACGACCTTGGCGAAGGTATCCAGCACGTCAAGGACTTCGCTAAAAAGCTGGGCTGTAATAGAATAATTTTCGGAACAAACAGGCGTGGATGGGATCGAGTGGCTAGAAAACACGGGTTCCGCCCAACATACTGGGAGCAGAATATATGAGTAAGTCGGGCATACCCATAGTCAGTGACGTTGCGCATGTTGCTGGGCAAGTTATACAACCCATCGCTAAAGTACTCTCACCACTTGCGCCAATTCTTCCGTTCCTCCCCATCCCGGGACTTGCAGGTAACCCCGCAGCAGCAGCTCTGCTGACTGGCATTTTGAGTGGCTATGGCGGCAAAGGTAAAGGGTTTGACTTTAATCGGGGCCTGATGTCCGGTGCACTTAGTTATGGTCTTGGCTCCCTAATGCAGGGCGCTCAGGCAGCTGGACAGGTGGGGGCACCGCCTACACCCACTGGGGCATTTGATGCTGGGGTCGGTCTTAGCGATTATGCGGCTGCTATGAATGCAGGTCCGCAGACAGCAGTCCCTGCTGGCTCGCCGTCTATTTTTTCTACTGCCCCGGCACCAACTCCCAGTATTGCAGATAGCCTATCCAACTTTGCCTCGCAGACCGCACAAAACGCAACGGATGTTGGCACTGGAATCAAGAACCTCGTTACCGGTACGCCCGATGCTTACTCAGCTTTTAAAGGGGCGATGGGCCTTAGCCCAGTACAGACGGCTGGAATTGCATTTGGCGGATATGCAGGTACAAGAGCGCTCGATGAGTTGGAAAAACAGAAAGCCCAAGCCGAAGCTATTTTGCAAGATAGCAAAAATAAAACACAAGCAGAAATTGATTTTGCTCAGAGCGTTCTTCGTGACTACCCCGCTAACTTTAAACGTCTGACGGCTGAAGATGTGAGCAAATACGGATACGCCGATGGTGGCGATGTTGACTACGATCAGGACGATCAGAGCATGGCGTATGGCGGGCTTGCTTCTTTGGCTGGCGGCGGTATGCCCCCTCGGTTTTTGTCTGGCGGTGGAGACGGAATGAGCGACAGTATTCCTGCTAGAATTGATGGCAAACAGGAAGCTCGACTTGCAGATGGTGAGTTTGTGGTGCCCGCCGATGTTGTGTCCCATCTGGGTAACGGATCAAGTAACGCTGGAGCTAAGCGCCTTTACAACATGATGGACAAAGTTCGCAAAGCAAGGACAGGTAGAGTCGCCCAAGCCCCTGCCGTTAGCCCTCAGCGGTATATGCCCGCTTAAAGGATAAAAGATGGCAACCACCTCACAAGTAGTAACCAGTACACTACCCACCGCGTTTGAAGAGTATTACAAAACAGGCGCGGCGGGCTCCCCCGGTCTTATCCCACAGGCATTCAGTCTTTACGGTAAAGGCACCCCCGCAGACTTTGCAAACATTTACGCTAATCCGCTCAAGGCCGCTGGAGTATACGGAGAGGGACGGGTTGCTGGGTTGTCTCCCGAGCAGCAGCAAGTTGGTGCGCAAATTAAAGCGCTGCAAACCCCATCTCAGTTTGCAACAGGAACTAATCTTGCACAGACAGCAGGGGGTGGACTTGCATCCTTGCTAAATCAACAAGCACAGAGTGTTAATGCTGACCCGCTGCAAATGTACCAAATGGGTCCGGCAAATCAATTTATAGGAAGCGCTGTTTCGCAGTATATGTCGCCCTATATGCAGAATGTAGTAGATGTTCAAAAACAAGAAGCTATCCGCGACGCACAAAAACAGCAGCTCCTCCAGAACCTCGGTGCATCTAGACAGGGTACATACGGCGGTGCTAGACAACTACTTGCCGGAACGGAACGTGAGCGCAACCTCGGTACACAGCTAGCGCAAATTCAAGCTACGGGTTCTCAGTCCGCCTATGATGCAGCACAAAAAGCATTTGATGCACAGAGAGCGGCGGATCTGCAAGTCGGCCAACAAAACCTTCAGGCGTTGCTTAATGTTCAACAGTTTGGTGCGGGGCAGAGTCTTGAAGCACAAAAAGCAAACCAAACAGCCGCTCTTCAAGCCGCACAACAAAGGGCGCAGGCTGCGACTGCACTTGGAAATGTTGGACAACAACTGGGGCAACTTGGAACTGTACAACAAGCTGCTGATATTGACCGGCTTAAAACTCTTGGTGCCTACGGGGATCTGACTCGTGGTATTCAGCAGCAACAGCTCGATGCTCGGTATGCAGATGTGCTTAAAGGCATCCAGTTCCCCGAAGAGCAGCTCAACAAACTGAGTGGATTTATTCGCGGTATCCCGCTAACCGACCAAACAGTGCAGACAACAACACCGCCCCCAAGCTTTGCTAGTCAACTTGCTGGTATGGGTCTGTCCGGCCTGAGCCTATACAACATGCTGGGGGGTAAATCGTGATTCGTTCTCCTGAACAGCAGTTTGCGTTTGCTAAGCGTCTTCCTATTTCTGAACTTGCCAAGGTTCTTCAGGGTCAGAGCGATGTTGTGGATATGTCGATTGCGCAGATGGTGCTGCGAGAGAAGACTAGAGAAGAAAAAATTAAACAAGGTGCGCAGGCGCAACCAGAAGCACAACAACCGTCAGTAGTAGAAAGAGACCTAATGGCTGCTGGTGTTGCCGCACTCCCTGCTGATGTAGACGTTGGCCTAGCGGGTGGTGGTGTTGTTGCGTTCGCCGGACCAGATGGTTCTTTTGTTCAGGGACGTCAACTTCCGCTTTCGGGGATGGGCCCCGCTTCTCCCGATTATGTCGGCCCAGCACTTCAATCAACTACTAAACCCGGTCCGGGACCCACATTTAGTTCTGCGTTTCCGAACGCTCCTACTACTCCAGCTATTCCAGCTACTGCAGGAAGTCTTTTTCGGCAAAGTTTGCGTAAGCTGCCGTTTGTAGGCGCTGCAATGGAGGCATTGAGTACTTCTGATGAAGACCTTAACAAGTTAAAAGCTTTTGACCAAGCAAAAGCAGTTTTGGCAATGAACAATGTGCCCAAAGAAGAAATAGATAGAATGCCGACAGCAGATGTGTTTACTAAAGCTAAAGCTCTTGGGTATGCCGGAGATCGGGGCAAACCTGTAATAGAGAAAAAAGAAGTTGCCGCCCCTGCTACCCCTGCCCCCACCCCTACGGAAACTGCACCTGCTGCCCCACCCCCGCCACCAGCGAAAGATACCGGAGCCACTAGCGGAATCGCGGCACTGCCCCCGCCCCCTTCATTTGAAAGCACCGCCGCAGAAGCAGAGAAAATTGCTAGTAAACTGTTCCCCAAACAAACCGTTGTAGTTCCAACTGCTAAGGAAGCGGTTCAACAAGAAAAAGCGTATCTCACAGAAGCAGGTTTTGATCCTAATCTTTACAAAAATCAGATTGCTGCAATTCGAAAAGAAGCCGAAGGCGACAAGAGCATGCGCCAAGATGCAGTTAACATGCGTTTGCTTGAAGCAGGTTTGGGTATTCTTGGTGGCGAATCACCATATGCGTTTGTTAACATTGGTAAAGGTGCATCCCCTGCGCTTAAAGGCTTTCAAGAAGATATTAAAGAAATCAAAAAACTTGAACGTGACCGCAACAAAGAAATACTTGCCCTTCAGACTGCGGAAAACCAAGTTGCTGCTGGTATTGGCGGTAGTGCTAGCGCGCGTGTACAGACCGCACAAAAACGTCTTGATGATATTGAAAAACAACAAGGTGAACGTAAACTTAGTCTGATGACACACCTTGCTAGCAACAACACACAAGAATACGTAGCTAGATTAAACGCTGAAACTCAACGCTCGGCAACTGCGGAAACAAAGATGTACCGTGAAGCTACGCTCGATCAAGAACTCAGAGCAAAAGCACTTGCGCAGGCAGATACATTCATATCAAAACTACCAGATACGCAAAGAAATGGGATGACTCCAGAGCAGTTGGAAAATTTACGTAGTACCCTGTATGCTAAGAGCCTTGCGCTGCTTCAAAATCAAAAAGCCGCTAACGAACCACCCGTCGCAGCTAGTTACGACGCTAAAGGCAATCGAATTAAATAAGGGTAAACAATGGCTGTTTACGCAAAACTAGCGGACGGTAGGCGTTTAGAATTTCCTGACGGCACTTCGCAAGAAGTAATGGATTCGGCGGTAAAAAAATTTATCGCTTCTGAAAAACCACCCAAAACTGGTATTGGTGCCGCTTTAGTGGGCGGAACCGAGCGGCTGGGATCTTCTTTACAAACTGGTATTGAATCGCTGTTTGATGCAGAAGGAGCTGCCCGACGTGGAGCAGCGCGGGAAGAAGAAATAAGTCAGAAGTATGCTCCCGGCGCAAACCTTGAAGCCGTAAAAAAAGCATACGAAGAGCGGGGTCTGTTCCCAGCAATCGGTGAAGTTGCCAGACAAATACCCGGTGCACTCGCAGAACAGGCTCCAAATATTGCCGCATCTTTAGGGGGTGCACGTCTTGGTGCTATGGCAGGTGCGCCACTAGGTCCAGTGGGTGCGATAGTTGGCGGTATTGGTGGTGCGGCTCTTCCATCTATATTACAGCTCTATGGTTCTAATCTTGAGCGTCAGGCGGAAGAAAATGCGGACATCTCTCGCGGTCGTGCATTAGGAACCGCCGTTGTTGGGGGAGGTCTTGAAACCGCAGCAACCCTTATCCCTCTTGGCCGCTCAATTGTAGGAAAACTTCTTGGCCCGCAGGCAGAAAAGGCGCTTATTCGTGGTGAACGGGATGCCGTTGAGAACATGGCTAGGCAAGGTTTTGCCCAGACGCTTGGTCGTGGTGTGGCTGTTGGTGCCCTTGCAGAAATCCCAACCGAAGTAACCCAGCAGATTCTTGAGCGGGCACAGGCAGGATTAGCTCTAACATCCGACGATGCTCTTGCCGAATATGGGCAGGCTGCATATGGTGCAGCTCTTGTTGGTGCTCCTTTTGGTGCAGCTGGTAGGTTTGCACAGCGTGGCGTAGCTCGGGGCGAGATTGCTGAAAAAGAAGCCAAAGCCCGTACGGAAGAAGAAAGAAAAGCCGCAGCTGAAGCACAGGCAGAAAAAGAAAAACAAGAAGCTTTTAAAACTACGCCCGAGTACAGGCAGGAGCTCAACGGAAAAATAGTTGAAGCAAAAGATGAGTTGCGATCTCTTGAAGATTTGTTAAAAGATAAAACGCTGGATCCAGATGTAAAAGATGAAGCAAAAGTTCGAGCCAAAGAACTGCGTACGCAGATTGGTGATTTAAGCGCAGAGTTAAAAAAATCTGCAGAAGAAGCAGGTGTTGCCCCCACACTTAAAGATGCACTTGCTAGAAAGCAAGCTGCGGAAGAGCCAACTATTGTTGATGACTTTGGTAATGTTGTTAAACCAAAAACTAAAGGACTTACCCCAGAAGAGGAAGCAGCAGGATACGAAGCTCAAGTTCAAAAAGCTGCAGCTTACTATGCAGAACGGGAAAAACTACTTGACAAACTTCGTGAAGAGGAACAGGCGCGCAAAGAAAAAGCGGATGTAAAACTGCAGCAGTCCGTACAAAATTACTTAACTGGTCTCGATCAAGTTGAGGAGGCCAACACAGAAGTTCTTACTAAAAGACTGGCAGAAAAAAGAAAGATCAGCGAACAAGAAGCAGCACAAGAAATTACGTTTGATAGAATCCAACTTCTGCTGGACAACTTCGGTCTTCGCGCTGCAGGTGTAGAACCAGAAGAGCGTAAACAAATTGAATCTGCAATTAACGAAGGCAAAATTGATAGAAACGTAACAAAAGTTTTGGGCATTAAAGGCTTAGGTGGAAAAATTTTAAATGCCTCCGAAGCAATGCCAAACATCCAGTCTCGTATTGATGAGCTAAATGAAGGCCGTCAGAAAGCCTTGTTTAGCAAAGATCCGCTGATGGATGAAAATGGCCAGTTAACTCCTATGGGGTACAGCATTGTTTCTATGGAAGCCAAGCTTCGGGAACTTGCAAGGTTAAAAGATATCGGTACCCAACAAGCACCGGAAGAAACGCCAGCTGAAGCAACAATAGCCCCCGCCATACAAGCGGCAGAAAGAACGCAGGAAGAACCACTTGCAGTAGATGTACAACCGAACCTAGCCAAAGCTGCCTACGACGCAGAAGTACAACAAATAAACTTAAATACGCGTAGATCTTTTATCGATCTTGCTAGTTTTGTAGATGATATTAAAAATAAGCGTTTTCTTTCTGAGGGGTCTGCACCGGAACAAATTAAATTTGCCAGTTCAACCCGTGAAGGGCTGTTAGATAATATACAGAAAGAACGTAAAAATATTGTAGATGGAATTATTCGTGAAGTTGCAGTTCAACGAGTAGCTCAAAAGTTGCGCCCTTTAAGTAGAGATGAGGGAATAGCACTTGGCATAGATATAGATAGTCTTATCAACATGTTTACTGAACGGTCGTTGGCTCCGGCTCCCGGCATGATTACTGAAACAATTATTACTCCTGCACAGGTACGTGGTGCTAAAACAGTTGTTGGCGCCACAGAAACAGAAGTTGATACACGCACACAACGACAGCTTCCTTTTGGGGCTGTCCGTAGAGCAAAAGATATAATCGCTACTTTTTCTGCAGAACAAAAACAAAAGCTAGAGTTGTTAAAGAAAAATATTAAAGTTGCAGAAAACAAAATTAAAGAAATTGATGCAATGCTTAACGTCATGCATCCGCCAAAACCGGCAGACAGACAAGTTGTTCTTCCTGAATCTGAAAAAGCGCAAAATCTTGGTGCAAAACGCATTAAAGCGTTAGATGATTTGCGCAAAGCTAAAAAAGCTCTTGCTCTTTGGCAAAGCAGCGTTAAAGCAACTGCACCTACTTTGTCCGAAAAACAAGCTTTGCAAAACATCAAAAATGTGATTCGCAGTATTAAGCAAAGCACTATCGCTGAAGGTAAGCGACCTGTTCGAGCAGACAAACAAATTTTGCGGATGCAGAGTAAAGCAACCCCTACAGAAAGCCAGCTTGCGCAGGGCGAGCGTGTTGTGGAGGATATTCAACGGGTGCTGGCAATGCCCTTCCTTGATCCCGATGTAAGTGAAACACTATCTAGAGCCGCTGACATCATTGCTAACCGAAGGGCGAATCCATCATTTGTTAATACTGTTGACGAGCAAGTTGGCCGTATTTTACGCGGAACTGATAAGCCTTTTGTGCCGGAGCGAGATGTAAATAAACCCTCCAAGAGCCCCTCTGCCATTAAAAAAATTACAGGCGAGGCAAAAGATGCCGCACTTTTAAATGAAATTAAGCAGGACATGGATACGCAAGCCGCGCTGCGTGCGTATGCTGAAGAAGGTGTCGATGCAAAAAAAGATGCACGGCTGCGTGCTAATTTAGAGAATGCCAAAAAAGAACTTGCAGATGCGGATCTGCAGATTAAAAAATTTACAGGCGAGACCGGCTCAGAAGAAGATAAAAAACTAACGGCTGCGCGTAAAAAAGCCTACGATAAAGTGCAGAAAGCACAAAACGCTCTGGAAGAATCTAGAAAAGTAGAGAGCGCACAGACGGATCTGTTTCCTGAAACACTTGCTACAACTCGGGCTACCCCAGCTGCGTTTCAAAGACTTGTTAAATCTGGCGCAGTAGCTAGTAAACGCGCTGCTCTGGCGGAAGCTAAGCGACTGGAGATTGAACTTCGCACCGCCAAAAAACAGCTTGAAGTTGAGCAGGCTGCATGGCCAGCCGAACAAGAAAAAAAGATTTTGGAAGAAATTGCCAAGCTTGCCGCTAACATTAAGCGCGGTTTGGGGGACAAGATTAGTGTTACAACCTCTCAGAAATTTGCAGCTCTTGACGACCGCATTAAAAAGCTAGTAGCTGACTATAAGCAAAAAGCTAACATCAAACCAGAGTCTGAAATTGTTAGGGGCGAGAGGCTACTTACAAAATTCCTGCGTGAAGATAGCGAAAAGGGTGAGCCTTTTCAGGCCACAAAAGCAGTAACCAAAGCGCAAATTAAAAATGTATCTGGCGCCGTAGATAAAAGAATTGAGGGCCTTGAAAAGCAACTTAAAGCTGCAGAAGCAGCCGTTAAAGAAGTTGCAGAAAATCTAAAAGCATGGGAACAGCGGTTTAAACCTAAGTACAAAAATAAAGCCAAAGAACGCGCCAGACAACTGCTAGATGCTCGTGAGAAATTTGCAGACGAAATTAGGCAACAAATAGCTACGGCGCAGCAACTCCGTAATGAAGTCGGATCTGGTGCACCTACAAGTGATGGCAAAATAGAATCAGTTTTTAGTGCTGCCGATTTAAAAGCAATTGTTGCTGCGCTTGATGGCAGGATAGCGGATGTCCTCGCTAGGAAAAAAGTTGAGCCTGTTCTGTCTTTGCCTGAGCGACTGGCTGCACTAAATCTACCTACGACAAAAGTAACTACTGAATACGAAACTGTAAAAGTTAAAGGTAGAGCACTGCCTGTCACGCGTAAAGTGCGCAGAATCGTTGATGTGCAAGAAGCTGAGGCAGTTCAAAGAAGGTTGGCTACCTACGCTGCGGAATCTAAACGAAGCCTTTCTGCGGGTATTACCTTTCAAAATCTTGAGCAAGAAGAAAAACAAGCTATCGAACAGCTTAGAGCTGCAAATAAAGAAGTAAAAGAGTTTACGGATTTAGTTAATCAGGCTAAATCCTCCAAAGACTTTAGCAAATATGAAGGCGAACTTTTTACCAAGCTTAAAGAACTTGGTGATCGCTCCGCAGCTGCAAAAAATAACCTGCTTCGTATTCGAGCAAACAAAAAACTTCTTGACGACTTTAATCAAGTTGAGAAACAGGTAAAGCGCAATCCTGCACCACGCACAGTGCCGGGCGTAATTACAGAAAGCCAGCGTAATAAGTACACAACCGATCAAATGTACGACCTTTTTGGTGAGCGCGGTCGTATGCTTGGACCTAAAGAATATTACGTTGAAGACACCATCGACTTTAGGCTTGGTACTAAAAAGCCTACGCAGATTGTAAACAAAGAGCAAGCAGAAAAACGCCTAACAGAAATTAAAGAGCGCGTCGACAATATGCTGCCTAAACGAAAAGATGGTTCTTCAACATTTAACTTCTACCCCAGCGTTGCTCAAGCGCCCATAAAGATTAGCAATCAGATGGCGAGACAGGGGTTGGATCCAATGGTCGATACCGTTAAAGGTGGAGTTCTGCCTGACGGCACTGTGTTTGTAATCATTGATGCGCACGAAAGCATGCTTGATCTGGAGAAGACACTTGCGCATGAACTGATCGGACACTACAGCTTTGAATCTCTGCTTGGTCAAGACGGCATGACAAAGCTTATGTTGAAGTTGGAAAAAGATTTAGCTACAGATAAACAAGAAAGTGGGCTGCAGATTCTTGCATATAGATTGGGGCTTGGCTCTGAATATGCTGGAGCTCTGGCCGAGACCTATGCTTTCTACAAAGACAAACTTGATCGGGGAGAAATTACTGAAAAAGAAGTTGCGCGGATCGCTAAAACTAAAGGTCTGCGTGAGCTTGTTGCGTACACCATGGAACGTAAAGTCGATAAAGCTTGGTACGCTAAAGCTGCTGAGTTTATTAAAGAGATCGTCCGAGCTATCCGTGGGCGGCTCATGTACGGGGGCCTTACTGAAGTAGCAAAACAATCAACATCAGACTTGTTCTATCTGATGAAGCAGGCTCAAGAAAATTTTGATGCTGGTAAGCCTATGGCCTATCGAAATAGTGATGGCACTGTATCTTTCCGCACTGTAGAAAAACCCCCCGCCACAGGCCTTAGCGCCCTTATTTCGCAACGCGGTTCATTTTTTGATGCTGTTAAAGCAAATACGCTGGGGCTGAGCGGCCTTAATTTCCGTACACAGTTTGTTGATAGGCTGGCTGCTTTGGATGCGCTTGTTAAAAGAGGCGTTGAAAAGAAAGTAATTAGCTCTCTTAAAGCTATGGATGTTATGTACTTCAGCCGAATGGTGGATCAGCGCAATAACTTTGTATCTGAGTTTGCTACAAACGGTGTTGGTAAGATTACCCTGAAAAACGGCGAGCGTATGTATACCGGCGGAACGGGGCCTAGCTTGCGCGATGTGTCTGAAGCACTGCGTGATTCAGGGGTAGATCCTAAACAAGTTGAAAATGCGTTTACTGAATATCTGATTGCCCTACGTGCTACTAAAGTTGGCCTTAAAAAACTTGATTTCTCTGGTAAAACTACGCAGGCTGACGTTGATGCGTCACTTGCAAAGTACAAAAACAACGCAGCTTTTAATAAAGCAGCAAAACTGTACGACGAGTACAACGATAACCTGCTAGATTTTTTGGCATCGACGGGCGCTATATCCGAAGCAGATGCAGCTAAAATGAAGGGACAAAACTACGTTCCTTACTACCGAGAAGCAAACGGCGGCATCGAGCTTGTAATTAGCAAAGAACTAGCCCCAATAAGAATTGGTAATTTTAAAGATCAACCTCACCTTAACGAGCTAAAAGGCGGGGAAGATAAAGTTGTGCCTGCATTTACCGGCATGCTGCAGAATACTTCGTTGATTGTGGATCTAGCACTTCGTAATATGGCCACCCGAAACACCGCACACGTGCTTCAAGATATGGGTGTCATGAAGATTCACAAAGGTGAAGGCCCTGCCTCTGCAGAGGTCATTCGTTTTAAGCGCGACGGTGAAAAATTTTATGCAATCCCAGACAAAGAGGCTAAAGATACTTTGTTTGGTGACATACCAATCGATCTAGTTATTCGTGGTATGGAAGGTATTAAGACAACTATACCGGGCATCGTACGCATGCTAGGTGTTCCTTCAAATATTTTGCGTAAGTTTGTAACTCGTAACCCCAAGTACGCAGTCAACCAGATTTTCCGTGATTCTATGGCGGCTGTCATGACGACAGGCGCTGACTTCATACCCGTTGTGGATACGGTAAAAGATCTGATGACGATGAAAAAAAGCGGGGCTCTCCGTACGCTGCAGGGTAGCGGTGCAATTGGTGGGCAAGTTATAACCGGTGCATCGGATGACATGACTAAAATCCTCCAGCAGATCGCGGCAGGTAAGGCTGGCTGGGAGCTGGCTATGGCTAAGTTGGATGAGCTCGCCATGATGGGTGATGCGGCTACTCGGGTATCTATGTACAACTCATTTCTTAAGCAGGGACTGTCTGAGCGAGAGGCAACTTTTGCAACGCTCGAAGCTATGAACTTTGGTCGGCGCGGTCTCTCGCCCAGCATGACGTTTGCAAACATCATGATCCCGTTTTTTAACGCTAACGTGCAGGGTCTTGATGTGCTGTGGCGTGCATTTAAGGGAGACATGCCTGCCTCCGAGCGGTTGCGGGTCCGCAATAAGTTGATTGCTCGCGGAATGTTGATGGCTGCGTTTACTTTTGCTTACGCTGCTGCGATGGATGACGATGAGACTTACGAGAATGCCAACCCAGATGAGCGTTACGGTAACTGGTTTGTGCCCACGCCAATTGGTACTGTCCGTGTGCCTATTCCGTTTGAACTTGGGTTTATGTTTAAAGCAGTTCCCGAAGGCGTTTACCGATACGCCTTTACGGACGATAAAGGAAGTGCTGTAGCCAAGGCTATGGGTAGTATGCTAATGAAGAGCGTCCCGGGAGATCTGCCCACTTCAATTAAAGCGCCGGTTGAACTTGCCCTGAACAAATCTTTTTACACTGGTCGCCCAATTATTGATGAGAAACTACAGGGGTTGGTAAGTTCGGAGCAGTACAAACCAAACACCCCCGAGCTTATAAAGATGTTTGGTGCAATTGGTCTATCCCCAGTTCAAGTTGAGTACTTTATACGAAGCTTTACCGGAACTCTGCCTGTTGCTTTGATGCGCATAGTGGACCCCGTGTTTGTTAGTGGCGAGACTAAACCCGAAATGAAGCTTGAAGAAGTACCTGTTATTGGCGGTTTCTTCCAGCCTAAGGATGCCGGAGGTCTTATTAACGCAGCGTTCGAGCACG
>Ga0304729_1001075_pt1 | contig 18487 bp, 11 predicted proteins | sample C_131016_MF_Meta_FD_190475 | JGI IMG/M metagenome (GOLD analysis project Ga0304729, IMG submission 190475) | Freshwater microbial communities from Lake Croche, Canada to study carbon cycling - C_131016_MF_MetaG (v2) (version 2) | ecosystem: Environmental > Aquatic > Freshwater > Lake | place... | reverse complement strand
TGCCGCGCGGCATGGCGCAGCACAACGCCGGTCAGCCGCGTATTGTCGTGAAGTTGTCCAATTGCGACCAGTTTCGCAACTACGGGATCCTTGAGCCGCGCAGCGGCGAGCTCAGCTCGGCGGCGCGCAGCTTTGTGAATTTTCTTCGGTCGGATTGTGCCAAGATAGGACCCGCTATCACCAGCGCTGACTAAAGTTGGATCTGAGCATCCTACTTCACTTCTCCACGCCGTGAGGTTAACTAGTTGTTGGCGCCGATCCAATATTGACCACCTGTGCCGATTGAATTTTGACCAGGGGCTATTGCCAGCTTTTTGATCGCTGGCTGTGGATAACTATACTTTCAATTGCTATCTTGCAATTCCTTTCCCGCTGCTTTTCTTGCCTGCTCCCTGGCTCTGATCCGACCTTTCGCTTCATTGGAGCTGTGCCTAAACCGGTAAGACTCGTTCCCCGTCTCCAGAATGTGGCAGTGGTGCGTCAACCGATCCAGCAGTGCCGTTGTCATCTTGGCATCACCAAACACGCTTGACCATTCAGCAAACGTCAGGTTTGTCGTGATCAGCACACTTACGCGCTCATAAAGCTTGGACAGCAGATGAAACAGCAAGGCTCCACCGGCTTGGCTGAATGGCAAATACCCCAGTTCATCAAGCACCACCAAATCCATGCGCGACAAACTCAGCGCTATCCGACCCGCCTTGCCTAGCGCCTTTTCTTGCTCCAGTGCATTGACCAGATCTACCGTTGAGTAGAACCTCACCTTCTTGCCATGGTGCGTCAGCCCCGAGATGCCAAGTGCCGTGGCCAAGTGCGTTTTGCCCGTCCCCGGCCCACCAATCAGAACCACGTTTTGCGCATCTTGCGTGAACGACAGGTCCGCCAGTTTGTGCACCAATGCCTTGTCCACCTGCGACACTTCGAAGTTGAACCCTGCCAGATCACGATGTACCGGGAACCTGGCCGCCTTGGTCTGATGCGCAATCGAACGCATGTGCCGGTTGACCTCTTCGGCCTGCAACAAATGCTCAACCAGCCAGCAAGAGCTGCCCAGCTCTGCACTGCCGCCTTGCTCCACCAAATCCCCCCATGCCGCAGCCATCCCGTTCAGGCGTAAGCCTTTGAGTTCAGCCTGAATGTCTCGTTGTACTTGTCTTTGCTCAGTCATGCGCCACCTCCACAATCACGCGCAATCCGTCGTAACGCGCCGTATTGGCCAGCGGCACCTGACTCAGCTGCAGCGATGTTTCGGCCTGCTGCGGTGTGGGCGGACTGTTCAAGCGTGCCAAGACGTTTCTCACATGCTCCACGCTGATGCCTCCGTTGGGCGTGGCGCCTTCGAGCAGCACCTCCACTGCAACCAGCACGGCATCCAGCCCCGCCTGCGGCACCACCGCCAGTACCTGGGCCATCACCCGGTCACCACCGGGATGGCGCAGCAATGACTGTCGCAGCATGAGTAGCGCCGGCGGTAAATCCAGAAACGGCGTGCCGTTTCTCAGCGCCCCCGGCTTGCGCTGCACCAGCTCAATGTAATGCTGCCAGTCGTAGCTGGTTTGCCCCCGATTCGTCAGCCGTGTGTGACTGGCCACAATGGCGTCTTGGGCCACTACATCCACCCGACTCGGATACAGCCGGGTGCTCACCATCTGGCCCGCCCACTCGCACGGCACCGAATACCTGTTGCGGGCCACCGAGACCAAACAAGTGCTGCTGACCCGGCCCGGATTCTCTACATACCCATCAAACGGCTCGGGCATGCTCATCAGGTGCTCACGCTCCAAATCCAGCATCTCTGCAATCGTGAACTGCTTGTGCTCGGGGCGCGCCGTCTCCTCCCACAGCGAACGACAGCGCTCAGCCAACCACGCATTGAGCTCTGGGAATGACCCGAACCGCCTTGTTCCCGCTTCAATCCAGATGCGCCTACGGCTGTCTTGCACGTTCTTCTCCACCACACCCTTCTCCCAACCCGAGGCCACGTTGCAAAAGTCCGGATCAAATAAATAGTGGCTGCACATCGCATTAAAGCGTGCGTTGACAATCCGGCCTTTGCCCTTCTTGACCTTGTCCACCGCCGTCTTCATGTTGTCGTAAATGCCGCGCCGGGCCACACCGCCCAACGCAGCAAAGCTGCGGGTGTGCGCATCAAACAGCATCTCGTGCCCCTGGCTGGGGTAAGCCACCACCCAGAAGGCCCGACTGGCACACAGCTTGAAGTGCGACACCTGCATATGGTGGTACACCCCACCAACGACCAACCCTTCCTCGCTCCAGTCAAACTGAAACGCCTCGCCAAATTCAAAACTCATCGGCACAAAAGCCTTGGATACGGCTTGCCCGGCTTGATCTCGCCAGGCGCGAATGAAATCCGTCAAGCGGCTGTAGCCACCCCGATAACCCTGAGCCTGCAGCTGCGCAAACAGAGCCCGAGCACTTCTGCGGGCGTGTTTGGGCCGGTGTGCATCCGCTTTGAGCGCCTGCACCAACGCCTGCTCAAACTCGCTGAGTTTGGTAAACCCGCTTTGTCTTCGGTATTTGGGGATCTCGTCGCCCGGGGCCTTGAGCCATTTTTTAACGGTGTTGCGCGACAGTCCCGTGCGCTTTGCGATCTCGCTGTTGGAGAGTTGCTCGCGCATCTTCATGCGCCTGACCTTGCCTATCATTTCCATGGTGATCACCTTGTTGCTCTCCTGCTGAAATATTCAGCAGGCCAGTTGAACACCCTGGTCAATTTTGAGTCGGCACTTTGGGGTTTAGGTGGTCAGTTTTCGGTCGGCGTCAACAGGGTTGTGTGGATGCTCGTTGATTCAGGCGCGCGAAAGATTGAATTGTTAGAAAGAACATTATTCTCGATACCTGAAAAAATGGCCTTTTGCGTCGTCAGGACTTCGCGTGCATGACATCAGGCATTGGGTGGCAGCATTACTTCTCAGGAGCGGCATTGGCGTTGGAGTGAGTTCGCAAATTCTGGGACACAGAGATCAAACCATGCTCCTTCGCAGGTATGGCCACCTTGTTCACATGTCACTTCAAGATGCGCAACAAACTCGGTGACAGTTGGTCAATGCTACATCTGCGCGATTGAATCCAGTTTGGTCTCATGGTGACCATTGCGTGCAGACTTATGTGAAGGCGAAGATGAGTTTTTTTATATAAAAAAAAGTTAGCAGTCATGAGCAATACCAGCCAGCGAAGCATTAATTCTTCGAGCCTGGTACCAAATTATCAGGTATCTAATTTGTGGTTGATAAAAAAATATTTTTTGTCATAATTGTTAAATAATTTAAGATAACTGCAAGCAGTAACATCATCACATGAACAAACACTGATCGGAATGCGAAATGATTTCAGACCCTATTAAGTTGAATGACACCAAACATGTTGGTCTCGTTTCGTTGAGATCATTGACTCAACTCATCGCCATGTTGTGCTTGTTCTTGGTCATGCTGAATGCTAACTTCGCAAATGCCCAACAGAGCACGGTGAACATCTTAGGCGCCAACAACAATTTCATGGTTGCTGAAAGTGACCAATTGAATGTGAATGTCAACCGACCAAATGCAGGCCCTTGGGAACAATGGTCAGTGCAGCAACAGGGAAATGTGATAACACTGAAGAGTTATTGGGGAAAATACCTTTCAGCGCAGCCTGACGGAACAATGCAGGTGAACCGCCCAGCTGCTGATATTTGGGAGCGATTCCAATTAGTGGATGCTGGAAATGGCACTGTTGCATTGCGCACTTACCACAACAAGTTCCTAGTTACTTTACCAAATGGCAAGCTCGGGGGTGTAAGCAACCAAATTGGTGTTGCCGAAAGATTTAAATTCGTCACTGTTGGCGCAACGCCTACAACTGCTCCAGTTGCTCCAGTTGCCACAACTTCTCCAACTTCTACCTCGGGTAATACAACAAACACTTCTCCTGTTGCAGATTTAGCGGCTGTCAACGAGCCGACTGAATTTTATTGGAAGGACAGTTACGGACGAGGTGTGGGTAAGGTGGCCGACGTTTGCCCTGCGGGTAAAAACCAGCGTGGTGCATTATGTTACGACAGTTGCCGTGATGGTTACAGCGACAAAGGCACACTCACTTGTTCAACAAATTGCCCTTCAGGCTATTCTGATCGTGGCGCTATATGCCACTATGACGGTACTACCTCTTATTCACCAGTTCGTTGGGATGGCTGTTTATACAACACTTTTTTAGGTTGTATAGGCGGAACTGTTGAAGACGGTTGCCGGGGTGGTTTCAGTAAGCGGGCTTCAATGTGTTACGCAAATCTTTCCGTGCCTTCGGGGATGAGTGGCTCTGTGTGGGATCCAACAAAAGGAACATACAACCTTTCACCTGTTGCCATGGTTTGCAGAGCTGGTCAACAACGAGATCCTGGAGATCCTGGTGGCCTATGCTATGACGCCTGCCGCCCCGGTTACAGCGGTGTTGGACCTGTGTGTTGGGCTGCATCTGCTCCAAAATATGTCGATTGTGGAATGGGGTCAGCTATTGATCAAAATACTTGCGCCTTGGTAATAGGTGGTCAAGTCACCAGTGTGCTTGGATTGGTTAAAGATATTTGTCAAGTTTACCCTGGCATATCATCGGCTTGTACTCAGGGAGCTAAAGCAGCAAAATCTGTGAAGGCCGCTGCAACAATGCGTTTCAATTCAGTAGCTGAAATGCTTTCACCATCCAACTTCAATAAAGTTGCAGCAAAGTCGCAGAAGATGATGGGTGCGGCTACAAATTCAGCCCCTATGATTAACAACTTATCGTCTTCCTTTAGTACTGCATTTAGGGGCCTTTCAGGCAAAAGCGTATCTGATATTCCTGAATTTGGTAAAAACCTAATGAAGATAGCTGAGCAATTCAAAGATCCAAATAAAGTGAAAGAACTTCTAAAAGTCGCATATTATTTACGTGAATCAGCTGAAAGACCACCCTTTATTCCCAGCGGTACGCCTACAGAACAAGCCTTCAAATGTATCCGTGACATTGCTCAAAGCCTTGATACCACATTCATTGTTTACTCATTAACACATCCTGGTTTTGATGAGACTCCTGCTGGCAAGGGTATGGCGTTATCCAACGATGTCCTAAGCGTTATTGCTGCATATCTTTATACTGTCCCTGGCCAGTAATTGATTTTGCATTGATAAGTAAAGTATCTCTTAATTTAATAATTGGTGCAGATTGCTCCTAAATTCCCAAAGGTGCCACAGTGAAATCCCTTCAGATTGCTATTTCAATTAGTCTCATTACCTTTACAAATTTTGCTTTTTCCCAGGCAGCTTCAATCAATTCTGCATTGCAGTCTATTGCCAGTAATTCCTCTGAAGGCACTAAGTGTGTACAAATGCTGAACAGTAACAATACGAAGCTTTTTATAAACCCATCACAATCGATCAAAGCTGTTTTGACTATTGATCCAAGACAATTACTGCAATCTGAGCAATTTAAAAATTTAAACGTGCAAGAACGTAGTTCTGTAGTTGAGTTGATAAATGCTTCGAAAGTATGCGCTAACCACAACAACGGCTTACGCTCGCTGTCAAATGATCTTTCAAATTTAGGTTCAACTCTCCAAAACGACCAGACTGCACAAGCTCAGATAAAAAAGTTAATGGAAACGCACGCAATGGTTTCGAAGACTTTTGTTGATTTAGAAAAAGCATCTCCCGATTTGGCTCATTTTGTCCATGTGCATGGCATGTAGTATTGAAGTTCATGTCGTTATTAAAATTTTATTCGATGTATTCAGCTCATTCCCCTGAATAAATCGCGTGCGAAAATTTATTAACACAAAATTTCAATATTTTTTTTAAATAAGCCGATGGGATTTGATCACATTCACATCACCTTCGTGAAAAGTACAGATCAAGACCAGTTGTTTCTTAAATGTACGTGTATGACTGTGAAGAGTTTTTACATTACCTCTTGAAGGTATTATTTTAAATTTGAGAATAGTTAATAATTATTTCTAGTGTTAGTCATGGTTTTTGTTATTTTATATTAATCAATCGAATTAATTCAGCGATAAATTAAATCACCCAGTTGGTTTAAAAACCTGTCAAGTTTTGGTTTTGCTGCCCAGTTGGTATCCGTTAGATCTTTACTTTTAAAACTCTGGTAAAGATTGTTTGTTTCCAATGTTTCAAGCGCATGGTCCAAATTGGGTGCCGCCAAAGATAGAAATTTTTCGTAGTCTGCAATACGCCAATAAAAAGCATATTTCCTCCGTTGAGGTAGACCCGTTTTTTCTCTGACTTCTTTTTCTAAAGCAATTCCTTGGATTTCCTCATCTCCCATAACTGGTTTTCTCAGACTGATCATAATCATCACTGTTCTGAAGAAATCAGTGGTGACATAATTTTGAAACATATACTGAATTCCAGGAATATCTTTTAATACAGGTACCCCGCTGTCTCCACGCACAATTTCACGTTCAGTTAAACCACTGAGAATAATCGTGTCTCCGAATTTTGCAATAAGGTTAGCATTAACTGAGTTTCGTGATGTTGACAAGATGACTTGACTAGAACTGGATACATTAGGTTCCACAAAAGATCTAACAGCTTTGACCGAAAGCATCACCGTCTCTTCATCTATGAACGTTGGCGTAACGGACAGGCTTACGCCTATCGGTTTATCAGCAACCGTTCCAGAGCCACCGGCATTACCTGGTATCGCAATGGTAGCAGTCTGACCTGAGAAAAAAGTAGAAGGTAGTCGGTCGATGCCTAAGAGAGTTGGCCTAGCAAGCACCTCGTTACGGTTAGTTGCAGCATTAGCAATGTTAAGAGAGTAAGAAAGTGATGCAGATGTCGAATTTCCAAGTCCCCTTGTGATCGTTCTTGTGCTACCGGTTGAGGTTCCATTCACATCACTCTTGGTGTTTGTAAAGGAATTGCCAAAAAAAACGTTCAAACCGTTAAGTAAATTTAAACCATAAGAACTGCTTACAGCATCTTCTGTTCTCAATAGAACCGCATCTATCATGACCATCTTTGGAAGGGGTTCACCATAACAAGGGGTTGGCAAAGCTGAGAGATTGGAAGTTTCTTCTCCTCCAATTTGGCTGGTGCTGTTAGAACCAAATCCCATGCCACCAAAACCACCGCTTCCACCAAAACCTCCATAACCGCCGAATCCACTGTTACCGCCAAAACCACCAGAGAAACCACCGCCAAAACCACCGCCAAAACTTCCAGCTACTCCACCCATTGCGGTCGTCGGATTTTCGTTACGTTTACAGTCGAACCAAGCTTTTCTTGAGGAACCCATTGGAGGCATGACTTGAGAGTCATCATTCATTTTCTGATTATCTGGAGAAATTGAATTTTGTAATCCTGTGATTGCAGGTATTGCTGGTACTAAGGGTATCGTTGGTGAGGAAGGTTGAATGAATGAATTTGAAAAGGGTGTAGTGGGAGTGTTGTCTTTGTCGTTAAAGGCTGCGAGTTTCGATAATACTGGCTTGTCAAGATTATTAAATAATGTTTTTTTCTCTTGGTAAGAGGGGTTACTGGTGAGCCATTTTTGGCCATCCAACTTTTCTTTAATTTCAAGGATGGTATTATCTAATGCTCTTAATGCTGTAGGAGGAACATGTGCGATTTCAGAAAATCGATCTCGATAAAATGAAGATTGCTCCTCTTGACCTAATACTGTAAAGTATACAGCTTTCATTCTTACAACTTCTTGCGGATTCCAATTTAGCTTTTCTAATTCATCGGCAGCCCATAATGCTGTTATCAAGTCGCCAGACAAATAACTGGTAATGCTTATCCCATTGAGTGCTTCAGTGTTGGCAGGTTGATTGACAATAGCCTTCGAAAAATACTCACTTGCTATATTGTATTTTTTGGCGTCAAAATTTAGCCATGCTAATTGAATCAAAGGTAAAGGATTTCTAGCTTCGAACCGGGCTGCAACTTGATACCCGACTTCACTTTTTTCCCAGGCCTCGATTGAACCATTTTGAAGAAACTCTAAATGATAAGTTGCTCCTAACAAAAGATGATAACTTCCTTTGGTTCCATCAAATTTCACGGAAGCGTTGAACAACCTTCTTGCGCGATCAAAGTCACCTTGTTTCAGGTATTTGATACCTTCTGAAGCAAGTTTTGAAGGGTCAACTTGGCCTTCCTTGAAATTGTAAGAATTCGCAGAATTGACTTGGCGGATTCCGTCCAGATTCGCAACTTGATTCAAAGAACTGCATGCAGCTAAAGCGATGGGCGTAATGAAATGTAGTATTATTCTATTTATCATAGATTTTTTTAGATAGTATATTTTTAAAAAATTTAATTAAATTAGTTTTTTGAAGTTCTTGCAATAATTTTACAACTAAAAAATAATCTTGACAATAGTCACAGCAAATTGCTGATATCTTTGGTTTTTTTAACAAGTTCGGAAAAAAATACTTTAGTAATTATTTCTAAATAAAAATAATTTAAAAATATATATAATTACAAGATAAAATCCATAATATGAAATTATCCCATTGTTTTCAAAGCTAAATTGCGGTCTTGTATTTTGTCGAGCAACAAACATATTGGATGATCCAAATGAAAGCTTCATATACTTTGAGGTGCGGTAGGGCTAAAGTTCAGAGCAAAAGTAGATGTACAAAAAAGTCTGAGCGTAAAAAGAACCGACACTGGTTTGCATGCGAGAACTATTTGGGCGTTTTAAACAATGTATTAATATTAAATAAAATACTCTAACTATACTATTTTGCCCTACTAAAAAACAGCTAAGCGGTTGTTTGCAATGGGGAAAATGACTCAATGTCGGCGTTTTCACACTGCAGGAGATGCAAGTTCGAAACTTGTACTTCCCATCAGAAATACCAAATGAAATCAACCATTTAGAGGTGACTCTAAGTGATTTTAATTTGGTTCAAAGTAGTAGGGGCCGGGTTTATTACCTCGTAAAGTTTTTTATGTTTTTTCATAGATATTCGATGCCAAAATCATCCCAAATCTATCTTTCTCACAAGTCATCCCGTTCGGACTATTTTCCTTGTGTTACCCACTCAATAATGTGCCGGTTCACTAGATTTGGATTTTCAACTTGCATGAAATGTCCTACCTCATCAAGGACCCTTACTTTCAGCCAGGGGCAACTGCTCCGGGCCTCTTCAGCTAATTCGACGCCAATACATCCATCTTTTTTGCCATGCAGGTAAAGCGTTGGTTGCTTCAGTGGCTCAAGCCCTTTTGTTTGTAAGTCGTTATACACATCCATTTTTTTGCCGTTACCCAGACTCGCGCGATAGTATTCAAGGGCTGCCTTGAGATGACTGGGGTTCGAAACACATTTTTTGAAATTTTCCAGGTCATGTTTGGATTCGAAGTCGGGTGACCACTCTCTCCAAAGAGTCTCAATAAGTGCGTAATGGTTCGCTGGAACCGCTGCTTCAGCCAACGCTGACTGAAAATAAAACATGTACCAACTGCGCTTGATTTGTGCAAGATTTCTCTCCCATGCCTTGCGCAAGATAAGCACGGGGGGGACAGACATTGCGACCACTCGACGCCATCTTTGATGAGCGTTGGCAGCAGCAATATAGGCGGTGGAAGCTCCCCAATCGTGCCCTATCAGAACTGCGTTGTGATCTCCGCCAAGCGCTTCATGAATTGCAATCACATCTGCGGCAAGTGCCCCGGTTTGGTAGCAGCCATCTGGTGCAATCGACGTCGGCGCGTAGCCTCGGGTAAAGGGCGCTATCGCCCTAAAGCCTGCTTGGGCCAGTTCTGGCATCAAGAATCGCCAAGTATGGGCAGAGTCTGGAAATCCGTGAACGCATAGGGCGATAGGACCAGAGCCACACTCTAAGTAAGAGAAATTGACCCCATTGGCCTCAATTTGATTGAGCTGAATTTGTTGTGTCATAAGGCTATTCTGTCTGGGTGTCAGGGTCAACGTACGGGTGTCAACCCGCAAAAAGCTGTAATTTTCTGATCAAGCATGGACGCTTCACTTTGAATCTGCGCTATAGAAAAAGCCCCCAAACTTGACGCTTGGGGGCTTTTGATTTTCTTGAAGAATTACTTGCTTACATCAAAAACTAAATTGACTTTGGAAGGTCCGAAGGATGCCCAAGGCACCACCTTGGCAAAGCTCACGCCAGGTTTGGCGTAGTCGCAAACACCCGATGGGAATATGCTTTTCAGGCGAGTCAACTCGGTGGCGCTGATCGCTACTTTGTAGTCGGCCGCATCCACGGGCTTGAGTTGGCACTTCAAGTTGTTGGAGGCCAAAGACACGCCAGCTTCCATTCGGGGGAAACGACCAGATGGCCACAAGGTATTGCATTGCGTTCCACTGGTGCCCAAGACTTGTTTTTCAGCAATGAATTTGTAAGGTGTGGATTTATCTGTACATCCATCCACCAAATCTGCGGGCTTGTTTTTCACCACTTTGGTTTTCTGTGGGTCTGCAGATTTATCGGCCGCAATCGCCTCCATCCATTTTTCAAAGGCCGCAATGGACTCTGGACTCAAGGCAGCCAAGGAACCTCTCCACATGACGTAGTTGTCTGCATTGCCATTGGCTTGCAGCACGCGCTCACGGGCGGCAAAGTGTTCCCATTGCATGTGGTAGTTGGTGGTATCTTCACCGTAGATATTGCTCACATCCAAAATGGGCATGGCACTCAAACCACCGCCACCATTCAACAGCAAGCCACTTTGATTGGCCCGCAAAATGGCATCCGTGTTACCGGATGTTCTCGACGTGACGGGGTTGGCGTCGGTGTCAAAACCACCCACACTGCTATTCAAATCAAGAAATTGCGTCAGCGTGATGCTGCCGGCATTCAAGGCCGTCAAGCCATATTGCACACCCACGTTGTCGTAGGTTCTCAGACCGATGGTGGATTTACCGGAAGGGTCCAATGGATTCGGGCCTTTACCGTACACGTTGACACCCACGTCGTAAATGGTCGGACGCGCACCCGCAAAGTTGGGTGTACTGGGGTTGCTGTCGTAGCGCAATCCCACGGGAACGGCGGCATTCCATACAGCCGAGACGTAGTTGCCAAGGCCAGGGAATGTGGGCGCAACGCGGCCGGGAACAGGGTCGGTTCGGCCCATTTGATTGCCGTTGGCATACAAGGAAATTTCACCCAAATAGCCCGATACAGCCGTTTTTTGCGCTGCAGTGAATGAGGATGCAGAAGGCGCGGTGCTGGATAAATAGTTACTGATCAAATGCGCGTCCATGGCCGACTGTGCAATCGTCAATGCATCAGGGAATGTGGCATCGATCAAAGCGCCGTCGAACAAACCCGGGAACATATCGCCCAGTTGCAAACTGGCAATTGCACCGCCTGATGTGCCTGTGGAGATGGTGTACGCAGGTAGACCGAAGCGCTTGATGAAATACTCCTTGGTCATGGAGGCGGCTTCACCCGAGAGCACATTGTTGCAAGCGTTACTGGGGTGATTCAAGGTGTTGTTGGCGACGGCATAACCTCTGGACAACCAGGTGTCGTTCATGGGGTTATAGCCAAAACCTGCACCGCCTTGGTGGTACCAACCACCAACACAGCCTGTCCCGTGACCGTAGACCAGTTTCTTGTTCCAGTTTTTGGGCGGTGTCAGGGGTGTGGGCTCAAGGTCCTTGGTGGGATCGAACAAAATCGTCATCTGTGCGATACCGCGATCGATCGTGGCTGTCTCAACGCGCACGATGTAAGGCACATCGACACCCGCAGCGTTTTTGATCAGTTTGACATCGGCAGGAATGGTTTTGAGATCTGTCAATGTTTTGAACACGCCTGCTGTGGTCCGGTACTGGTACTGCACATCTGTTTGTGCGGAGCAATTGACATCGTTGGGCGTTGCAACCAGTTTGGAGCCATTTGGCAAGGCTAAAGTGCCCGTGCTGCAAATGAAGGGACTCATTTGTGGGCCCGAAGTGATGGGGCCTGTGATGGGGTAATTGGTCAGCGTCATGCTGGTGGAAGTGGAACCCCCATTCTTGGCCGTGATTGTGTTTTCTCCGTTGACCAAGCCCGTTACAACCCCCAGCAGCGTATTGGCTGTGGCGCTCTTGAATGACGACGTGACATCCACACCATTCAGCGACACTGAAACACTACCGGTGCTTGTTGCATCGGCAGGCAATGCAACCTCGATCAAAGCGCTGCCCCCGCTGACCATGTGTGGCTGTGAAGATTTGATGGCCAAGGTAGGCGGTGAGATGGTCTCGCTGTTACCGCATCCCGTCAGCGTGGCGACTGAAAAGAGGGATACAAACCCAAGCCAAGAGATTGCTTTCTTCCAAGCTGAAAGTCTTCTGAAACTTAACGCGTTCATACAGAGTGTCCATTCTTGTTGATAAATGCTATTGATCCAATAGCCGACGAATCACTTCTGAGATTACCGTTTCTTGACATCCCATGCATGCATGAAAACCCTTGATATTCATGCACCTGCATTCACAAGCTGGTATATGCGCTGAGCGCTTACAGCCTGCAGACCTGAAGCAGTTTTTGGTCCACAAATCAATTTGAACCTCTGCTGTAACCCAGCAACCCATGTTGACTTTGTTGTTTCTTGGCTCGTTGCGCAAAAAATCAAATTTCATTCTGGTTGCATTGATTCATCACTTCGCGCATCTGAACCCAATGTTGTGGTGTCCCGCCGCAGGGGCACGAGAAAGCGTCCGACCGCGCTCGGTCGTGCGCAACGCCTCGGCGCTCGAATCGTGGCCTCCCCCGCGAGTTGCTCGCACGGGTCCCGGTGTGGTGTCCTCGCGCCCATCATCATCGCGGTACGGGTAGGGGCGGTAGGCGCTCGAGACCCAGTGCCAGGCATTACCCGCCATGCCGATCACACCGTAGGGACTGGGGTGCGCTACATGAGTGGTCACCGCCACGGTATCGTTCCAGCCGCTGGCGAAGCGCGACAGCGCTGCCGTGGGCATTGCACTTCCCCACGGGTAGGGGCGAGCATCTGTTCCGCGTGCGGCCTTTTCCCATTCGGCCTCGGTAGGTAGTCGCTTGCCCAGAGACTGGCAATAAGCCAGCGCACCCGCCCAACTGGCTTCAACAACGGGATGGTTTAAAAACCCTTTGTCGGCACGCCAAACACCCTCAACGCGATGTATACGTGCATCGTTATCGTCCCAGTCGAAATAGCGTTGCCCGTTGTTATCCGTTGTGCCGTGGCGCTCGAGAAACATCGCAAACTCGGCATTCGTGACCTGCAGTCGATCAATCTCAAAAGCCGCAAGCGTCACGATGTGTTCTGGGCGCTCATCGTCACGGCCAACGTTGCTTCCCATTGTGAAGGGACCTGCGGGAATATGGATCAAGTCCTGCGCTGGGGCGGCTGAGTTTGCCACCGTCAATAACCATAAAAGGAGGCGTTTGATTCGATACATCAACGAATGTTATCCAAGCTAAGGACGTTCATTTAAATGGCCATGGCTAAATGAACGCCCTGCTGGAACGAACTACATGATGCAGTCAAGGCAAGCTGCAGGATTACAAAGGTCAATTGCCAAGCGCCAGACCTTCCCGGCGCGGATCAGCACCACCCCACAAAACAGGCAATCCAGCATACCAACTTGCGGGTGCTTTGATGATGGTTGAAACACCGCTGGACTGGGCAGCATATGACACGGTATGACCCAATGAGCGCAAACCGACCAGCAACGGATCGTTCAACCCGCTGTTGGTCACGTCTATGGATGGGTGCTCACCGCCTACACCCGTGGTCGGGCTGTTGGATGCGCCAAAATTGACCATCGAAGTGGCTTGCTGTGCATCAAGCTTCCAGTCCAAAGCACTCACCAATGTTTTAACGACAAACTGAATAATGGATGCACCACCGGGTGAACCTGTAGCCATGACAAAATCGCCACGACTTCCGTCTGCGGCTTTGTTGAAAACCAATGTAGGTGCCATTGAACTGCGAGGTCTTTTCAGAGCAGCAATTCGATTGGCAATTGGACCTGAGGCGTCAGAAGGGTCGAAAGAAAAATCGGTGAGTTGATTGTTGAGAATAAATCCACGCGTGAAGTGAAAAGATCCCATGCTGGACTCTACGGTGGTGGTCATCACAAACGCGTTACCGTACTTGTCCACAATGGACATGTGGGTCGTTCCCTTGCCTTCTGTGGCGCTGCTGCCTTGAGCCTGAGCAGTTGGGAAAACACCGGCTTGAGCGGTTCCCATGCTCTTCGTCGTTGAAATTAAACCAGCCCTGGCTTTCAAATAGTCTTTGGCAACCATACTGCTAACGCCGCTACCAGGGAGGGCTACAAAATCAGTGTCGGCCACATATTTGTTGCGGTCTGCGTAAGCCAGTCTTTGTGATTCACTGATCAGGTGAACTGCACCAACTGAAGGCTTACCGCCTTCTGAATTGACCAAAGTTGGTAAATATTGACTTGCAGATAAATCAAAGTTTTCCAAAATACCCAATGATTGAGCAACAGCAATTCCACCGGAAGAAGGTGGGCCCATGCCACACACCCAATAATTGCGGTAAGTGGTGCAAACAGGCTCTCGCTTGATTGCTTTGTAATTCGCCAAGTCGCTTAACTCCGTTGAACCTGGCGTGATAGCCACTGGATTGGCGCCACCCGAACTGGTCACTTTGATTTTATTGACGATCGATTGAGCGATGGGGCCTGTGTAAAAAGCATTGGCACCACCCTTTGCAATTGAACTTAGCGTTTGAGCGTATTCAGGGTTCTTGATCACAGTGCCAAGGGCTTTTGGAGAAGAATCGGCGTTTAAAAAGTAAGCGGCTGCTTCAGGATCACGAAGCAGATCGCTCTTAGCGCCAGCAATGGCATCAGCCATGCGTCCGCTGATAGCAAATCCATTCGTGGCCAATTGGATGGCGGGATCAAACAGGGTGTCCCAAGACTTTTTGCCATGATCTTGATGCACAAATTCCAACATCTTGACCGCTCCAGGGGTACCAATGGATCGACCACTTGCACGTGTGCTTGCGAAGGAGGTACCTAAATTTGGCAGTGGGTTTGTGGGGTTGGTGTCGCTGATGTACCGCAGGTAGTTTTCTGTGGCTGCAGCAGGCGCAGTTTCACGGCCATCGTAGGATAAGACTTGTTTGGTGTCGGCCTTGTAATAGAGCGCAAAAGCACCACCACCCAAGCCAGACGACTGTGGCTCAACCAAACCAAGAACCATTTGCACAGCCACTGCCGCATCAGCAGCAGTTCCGCCGGCACTGAGAACCTCGCACCCGGCTTGCGTGGCGCGGGGATTGGCAGTGACGGCCATGAAACTGAAGCTGTTCACAACCTTGTTACCAAGTTTGTAGCCCGAAGATGGCTCAGGAATGGCGGGATCACCTGGCAATCCGGAGCCTACTGAAACGCCGCCAGCGCTGGTGGCCTGCAAGCATGCTTTCAATTCAGCACTATTTCCACCGCAACCCGACAGAATAAATGAAGCAATGCTCAGCGATAGGAGAGATTGCCACTGAAATAACTTGCAAGAAATGAGGCTCTTCATGTTGGACCCTTGGTTGATAGCTTTCTGTCAATATACGCTCCCTTGTCATACGGGCGCAAGCTAGGGTAAACATGAGTGTTTGGATCGGTAATTTTCCCTACGGCCATAGCAACTCACTGCCAAGGCCCAGGGCCCTGCGCATGACATCAAGAACACTTTGCTTATTCAGCGATATAGCCCGAAGCTTTGATGGGTGCTTCCCAACGCTTGAAGTGTGTGGCTTGCGATGCACTCAAGACTGCTGCAGTGGCATAACTGGGCACCAGTCCAAAACCTTTGATGCGGTTTTGAATTTCAGGATTGTTCAAGGCTTGAGCCACTGCATCGCTGATTTTTTGGGTGCGATCGGCTTGCATGCCAGCAGGACCATACAAACCAAAGAATGCATCGGCCACCACATTGATGCCCACTTCTTTGAGGGTGGGCACTTCTGGCAATGCCAAAGAGCGTGCCTCACCTGTGACAGCCACAATTTTCAGCTTGCCTGTTTTGTGGTGTTCCAAGGTTTCGGAAGCGGTGTCAATCATGACTGGGATTTGTCCGCCAATCAGATCTTGCGCGGCTGGTGCGCCGCCTTTGTACGCCACATGCGTCATAGGCGTGCTGGTTTCTTGGGCCAACAATTGACCTGCAAAGTGGGGCACAGTGCCCGCACCCGATGTGGCGTAGTTGGCTTTACCCGGATTGGCCTTGAGCCAAGCCATCAAGGATTTGACGTCGCCAGAGGGGGCGCCCGGGCCTGTGGTCACTGCAAAGTCAAACGTTGTGGCACGTGCAATGGGGGAAAAATCTTTGACTGGGTCGTAGCCCAAATTTTTGTACAGCCAAGGCATGATGACCAAGCCTCCAGAAGGCACCAAGGCCAGCGTGTTGCCATCGGGGTTGGCGCGCTTGAGTTCTCCGAGTGCAATGCGGCCTGCTGCGCCGGGTTTGTTTTCAACGATGACGTTTTGATCGAGCGAGACGCGCATGCGCTCTGCCAGCAAGCGGGCCACCACGTCGACAGAGCCACCTGGTGGAAAACCCACGAGAATTTTCACTGTTGGTTTGTCTTGTGCCAAAGCTGTGCCTGTCAACCCAGCCATTGCCATACCTGCGCTCAGCAGGGCAAGTTTCAAAAATGGACGCTTCATGAGAATTCCTAAAGTACTGAAATCAATCTTCAACGAGACAGAGCAAGTTTGGCCATAATCATGGACAAAGCCCATTGGGGTTTTCATGAAGTTAGCGACGAATTTACTCAACGGAGACCAAGCGCATGTCAGTCATAGATGTTCATACACATATGTTTACCCCCAAGTGGCTGGAGCTCCTCAAAGCCGAAGGCGGCCAGTACAACATCCAAACAAGACCAGACGGTCAGCAAGAAGTCTTCCGCGGGGACACCCCGGTGGTCATTCCGCAAAAGGGCCACTTTGACTACGACTTGCGCATCCAGCACATGAACGCCGCTGGCATCGATATCTCGGTGGTGTCGCTCACCTGTCCCAATGTGTATTGGGGTAATGAAGAGATCAGCTGCCGCGCAGCCCGCGAGTCAAATGACACCATGGCCCAAGCGCAAACCACTTACCCCGATCGCATTCGATGGTTTACATCCTTGCCTTGGGAATATCCACAAAGGGCCATTGAGGAGCTGGACCGTACCTGCCGCAACGGTGCCAGCGGCGTGATGGTGCTGGCCAATATTTCTGGCAAAAGCCTGACCGATCCTCTGTTCGCACCCATTTGGGCGGAGATTGATAAGCGTGGTTTGCCTGTTTTGGTACACCCTACGGATCCTCCCGGTGTTGACAGCATGGACATGACCAAGTTCGATTTGAGCTGGTCTGTGGGGTTTATGTTTGACACTACGCTGGCCATCACGCGCATGATTTTCGAAGGCTTTTTTGACAAGTACCCCCAACTCAAAATCATTGCATCGCACGGCGGCGGGACATTGCCCTATTTGGTGGGTCGATTTGAAAAAGGCGATGAGGTAGAAATCGCTTCACGCCGTCAAATGAAGCAAAAGCCTACTGACTACTTGCGCCACATTTACTACGACACCATCACTTACAACTTGGGTGCGCTGGCGTATTTGATCTCGGTGGTGGGCCAAGATCATGTGATGTTTGGCACCGATTGGCCGCACCAGGTGCACGACACCAAGGGCGCGTTTGCCAACACGGCCAAGCTGTCCGACAAAGCATGTGCTGCCATCCGCGGCAGCAATGCCGAACGCGTGTTCAACATCACCTGACCCAGTACAAGCGTGAGACCACCGATGTGGCCTGATTCAGCTGAGCCATCCAGTCCTCCAGTGAATCGGGCAGACTTTGGTCGCGCCACACCGCGTCATCACTTTTAAGCCCACGCTCTGACCGGGTGAAAAAATAAATTTGTAGCCATTTTGTTTGATCTGGAGATTGATATGTTGACGATTCATCACCTTGGAAAATCGCAATCTGAGCGCATCGTCTGGCTGTGCGAGGAACTGGATGTGCCCTATGAACTCAAGATTCATGACAGAGATTCAGTGACCATGTTGTCGCCACCTTCGCTCAAAGAGCTGCACCCATTGGGTGCTGCGCCCGTGATGTGTGATGGAGACCTTGTGCTTGCTGAATCCGCTGCCATTGTTGAATACATCATCAACATCCACGGTGAGGGGCGGCTTGCCCTTGGACCGGATCATGAAAACTACGCAGACTACCTTTACTGGTTTCATTTTTCCAATGGAAATTTGCAGCCCGTTTTGGGCAGAAACATGATGATGAATCGGGCTCATTTGGCACCAGACAACGCTGCGTTGCTTTCCACTCAAGGACGACTGGTGAAGGTCCTGACACTGTTGAATGACAGATTAGAAGGCCATGCCTATTTGGCAGGTGCAGAATTTACGGCTGCAGACATCATGAGCGTTTTCTCTCTCACAACCATGCGCTATTTTTTCCATTGGGATTTAAGCCCTTACGGAAATATTCTCAAATACCTGAA
>Ga0304729_1001072_pt1 | contig 18508 bp, 16 predicted proteins | sample C_131016_MF_Meta_FD_190475 | JGI IMG/M metagenome (GOLD analysis project Ga0304729, IMG submission 190475) | Freshwater microbial communities from Lake Croche, Canada to study carbon cycling - C_131016_MF_MetaG (v2) (version 2) | ecosystem: Environmental > Aquatic > Freshwater > Lake | place... | reverse complement strand
ACACCATCCAAACTCAGGTTGATCTTCCATTCACACCAGAGTTCTATAGCTTGTTCCTTTCAATAGCATTCATCGTTTCAACACTGCTATCTGGAAAGATGACCGGCAAGTTCAGATCAACACTCTTGGTTGATGTTCCAGTCTTAGGTTCAGCAGCGCTGTCGCTTATCTATGCGCTAGTGGGCCCTGATAATGGTCTAAATGCCAACCTAAGAGAAGTTCTAGGAACTGCACTGATTTCTGGCTTTGCTCTATTCAGACTAAGAAAGAACCCGGTTCAGGGTTGGATTGTCACAAGCTACGCAGCAACTATTGGTTTTGCTCTATCTTTGGCATACACAATCTCCAAGAACTGGATTTCCTATAACGGTCCAGAAATCTATTCTGTGCTTGCTGCTCTAGCTATCCTTGGTGTTCACCAGGTTGCTCTAAAACACCTAAAGCTAAAAACCACATTGTTTAGCTGGGGCTTCCCGATTGGTGTTGCACTACTACCATCAACCTTCTTCACCTATACCGCTTGGGGAGTTAGCTTCACTGACCTAGGACTAGATCAAATCTCACGCGAAGTGATAACGATCTTGGTTTCAATCGCATTGCTTACCCTTGGTCTTCGCAGAGGTAATCTAGCGAACGCTTCGATGGGTATTGCCGGTCTTTCGCTGCTAGTGGTTCCTGCTGTTGCTTCACAGAGCGATGGTTTAGGTAGTGCTTGGCAAGTTCAGAACACCGCAATGGTAGTTGGTATCTTGATCTTCGCAATTCTTGCAATAGCTCGTTTGGGTGGCAAGATCACTGGAACTTCAAGACTGTTCCTAGGTATTCCAATTACGATAACTTTAGCTCCAGCACTATTCAATGCTCTGGTTGCTTTAGCTAAGCCAGAATTGCAGCCTTTGGATTGGTGGCGCTTTGGAATCGTCCTAATTGTTGCTCTAACCATGTTGGTGCTTGGAACCATGCGTGAAGTTGCAGGTTTGTTCTATCCAGGTCTAATTGGTGTTCTGCTAACCGCACTTCCATACGGATTCAAGCAAACTCAAAAAGATCAGTGGTTCCTCTGGGTATTGCTACTGCTAATTGCAGGTGTGATGGTTTGGCTAGCGCTAAGACTTGAACGCATGCGTAAAGCTGGTAGAACTTCTAGTGCTTGGTTGCGCGAACTAAAGTAGTCATGCTTTGGGAACAACACTTGGTGGAGTTTCTGGAGTAGTGAAATGACGCAATGGCGTTAGTCTTTACTAATGCCTGCCAAAATAGTTGATTTCAAAGAAGTGTCCACTAAAGGTCTTACCTCATCTCCTGTTGCTGAGGCTTTGGCTGGTCTTAGAGCTAATGAAGCCCGTTACTTCAAGAATCATTACGATCTTGATTTTGCAACGCTTCCAGCCAAAGAAGCTAAAGACCTGATTGCCTATGTTCACAAAGTTTTACTTGAACGTGACATCAAGATCAAATCAAAACCACTTGAAGCGGTTGAGCTATTGGTTGGCGATGTTAGATGGACCTATGTCTTTTATCAAAGCGGACTTTCAATTAACGTTCTCTATAACCTGAAAGATCCTAAGAAGCGAGCTGTTGGATTCAAGTTATCGATGGGTATGGATGTTCCTGAGGAACTAGCAACTAAATTCAAGTTCGCAAGACAGAAATCTAAGCTTGCTGGTGAAATCAGAGGCTCCTTCTTCGTGGTCAAGGGTGAATACTAGCCCCATAGACTTGAACCATGAGCATGCATGGTGGCCCTATGGGTCGATTTGGTGGCGACGTTGACACCCTTAGAGCTAAAAACGCAGATGCACCTAAAATCCCTAATCTGGGTAAACGAATAGCCGAACTCTTCAAGCCACACAAAGCACCTCTGACTCTCACCATCGGGCTTATCCTGATTAGCGCTAGCTTGAGCATCATTCCCCCACTACTTATCCAAGAAGCCTTCAACCAGGGGTTATTCCCAACCCATGGCTCCCCTGACATCGGTCTTCTAACCATGATTGTTTGGATCATGATCGGTATCTATATCGTCAATGGCTTATTGGGTATCGCTCAGACCTATCTGACCTCCAGAGTTGGTAACAAGGTTATGGGTGCTCTAAGAGTGAAACTTTTTGATCACCTGCAATCAATGGAACTAGCGTTCTTCACTAAGACCAAGACCGGTGTTATTCAATCCAGATTGCAAAACGATGTTGGTGGTGTTGCCAGTGTTCTAAGCAACACTGTTTCAACAGTTATCGGTAACTCGGTAACAGTACTGGCTGCAATTGTTGCCATGATTATTCTCAGTTGGCAGCTAACTATTGTTGCCATGATCTTGTTACCGCTGATGGTTCTCCTGCAAAGAAAAGTTGGAAGAATCAGAGGCAAGATAGCTGCTAAAACTCAAGAGTCTTTGAGTGAGATGTCATCCATCACTCAGGAAGCCCTGGGGGTAAGCGGTATTCTGCTAGCTAAATCTTTCGGCAGACAGCAAGAAGAAGTAACCAGGTATGCCAATGAAAATCAAAACCAGATAAACCTTCAGGTTAGACAAACCATGAGTGGTCAAGGTTTCTTCACCATTGTCTCGATTTTCCTGTCCTCTATCCCAGCAGTTATCTATTTAGTGGCAGGTTGGCTAATCACCCACGACGGTTTGCTAACCGCTGGAACCGTAGTTGCCTTCACAACTGCTCAATCAAGATTGATGTTCCCGATGATGGGACTGATGCAGATAGCTCTTGACTTGCAAACATCTTCAGCTTTGTTTGCTCGTATTTTTGAATATCTTGATCTAAAACCAGCCATCAAGAATCCCGAGCACCCTAAGAAGATAAATAAGAAAGATTTAGGCAAAATCAAATTTGAGAATGTGGTCTTTGCTTATCCAGAAGCAGGCGATGAAACCGAGCCAACCCTAAAAGGCATTAGCTTCGAAATTGAACCGAATCAATACGCAGCATTCGTCGGTCCTTCTGGTTCGGGTAAGACGACAATGGCCTATCTGATTCCCCGCTTTTATGACACCACCTCGGGCATTATTTCCTTCGGTGGAGTTGATGTTAGAGATTTGACTCATGCGGATCTAACCGCCAACATCGGCATTGTGAACCAAGAGACTTACCTCTTCTATGACACCATTAGAGCCAATATCGCTTATGCCAAACCTAAAGCTAAACAGTCCGAAATCGAAGCAGCAGCTAAGGCTGCCAACATCCACGAAACCATCATGAGTTTCCCTAAAGGTTATGACACCACCGTTGGTGAGAGAGGTTACCGTCTTTCCGGTGGTGAGAAGCAGAGAATTGCGATTGCTCGAGTTTTGCTAAAGAACCCTCCCGTTGTGATCCTTGATGAGGCAACCAGTGCTATGGACACCATGAGCGAGCGCATCGTCCAGGAAACCCTCGATTCAGCCATAACAGGAAGAACTACCATTGCTATTGCTCACCGACTTTCAACAGTGGTGAAAGCCGATGTTATTTTTGTAATTCGTAAAGGCAAAATCGTTGAACAAGGCAACCATAAGAAACTTATGGCTAAAAAAGGTTTCTATTACAAATTGGTGTCCCAGCAATCAGACATTAAATCTAAATAGCGATTATTTCGCCTTGGACTTTACCGCCACCCAAAACAGGGACGGCAAGCTTTTCGTGTAATTCAGAATATTGCTTATCTGTAATTAACTGATGATCGTGTAATAACTTGATGGCAATCAGAGGTGCTGCTCGTAAACTGCCATCAGCTATCTTTATAGCTATTCCATGGCCTTGCCTAGTGGCAACAACAAAGACACCTTCAGCGCCATTCTTAGCTAAGAACCCGGCATCAAGCAGGATTGCGTCAGGAACCCCATGGTTGGATACGACCCAGCCATTAGCTATCAGGATATTAAATAGTTCTTGTTCTTCTAAACAAAACTTACCCATTGCCCTTGCAACCCCTTCAACAGTCATGCTGTGTAGTGGGGCACCGCAACCATCAACGGTTGAGTGCAAGATTTTCTCACCAGAGAATTCCTCTAAAACTTCTATAACTAGTTTTTGCATCGGGTTATCTATTGAAAGATAATCTGCTTTATTCCAACCATTAATAACCTCACAGGTTAGAAAACCAGCGTGTTTCCCAGAGCAGTTATAGCTAATGCCCTCAGGACACTGCAAATCCGATTCCTCTAAGCCTGCTTTAGCTAGGATGCTTCTGACTAAAGCTAGGTGAGCATCGGTTCCTCTGTGACTGGCTGAGGTGATGGCTAATTCAGCGCCTTCAAGTTTCATCCCTGATCTAAGCATGGCTAGGGTCTGGAGTGGCTTGATGGCTGATCGCGGATATATCAAGCGCTTAGCATTACCTCTTTCGGCAATGATCTTGCCATCGGGACCGGTCAATACCGCTATACCTCTGTGCCAAGACTCGGTTAGATGACCCCTGGTAACCTCGGCTAACTCAACGAAGTCCTTGGTCTTAGCGGCCATGGCCGCAACGGTGAGATCTAATTCAGTCATAACTAACCTTTCGTGAAGCTAAACAGTGAGATTATCTAACTGATACTCAGATCTAATTCGTCTGATCGTTCCACTAGCGCTGCGCAGGATAATGCTGTCTGTTTCAATCACAGGACCTTTGCGCCTAACCCCAGCTAGCAGACTGCCGTCGGTAATACCGGTAGCAACAAACAGGGTGTTATTGCTTTTGACAAGTTCATCAGCCTCATAGACATAATCGAGTTTTAGTCCTTTAGTTAAGGCATTGCTGGCTTCCTGCTCATCTTTAGGGTGCAGGATTCCTTGGATAAAGCCACCTAGTGCTTTGATGGCGCACGTGGTCACAATCCCTTCAGGTGAACCACCAATCCCAACACAGATATCAATCCGGTTTCCATACATAGCCGCCTGGATGCCACCGGCAACATCACCATCCAATAACAGTCTGGTGCTAGCCCCCGCCACTCTAACATCTTCTATTAGTTGCTCATGTCTGGGTCTATCCAGAATGGCAACCACAATTTCACTAACATTTTTGTTTTTAGCTTTAGCTAACAAACTAATGTTTTCACCGATAGGTAACCGAATATCTAGTAACCCAACCGCCTCTTTACCGGCTACCAGTTTGTTCATATAAAACACGCTCGAAGCATCTAACATCGCATGGCGATCAGTAATTGCTATAACGCTCAAAGCGTTCTGTCTTCCGGCAGCCGCCAAAGATGTTCCATCGATCGGATCAACTGCAATATCGCAGAGCGGGCCAACCCCACTACCAACTTGCTCACCGTTATAAAGCATCGGTGCGTTATCTTTTTCGCCTTCACCGATAACCACAACACCTTGCATGTCAACTGATGCTAAGAACTTTCTCATAGAGTCAACCGCGGCTCCATCAGCTTCATTCTTTTTACCCTTGCCGATAAACCCACTACTACCGATAGCTGCGGCTTCGGTTGCCCTTACTAGTTCTAAACCAAGATTTCTATCTGGCCTCAATGCTCTGATGAAATCTTGATGGGTCAATTAAGTTCCTTCAATCTGTTTGTGATTTGTTGTTTCAGTTCTTGGGGCAAACGATCTTTGAATTGTTCAAAGAAGATAGCTATATTTTCAAGGTCCGCTACCTGATCTAATCTATTCCAATCCAGCAATCTATTAGTTGAATCTTCGGATAATCCAAGTTCTGCAATGTTTAGATCTTTTAGAATTGGCAGCTTTCCTAATGGAGTTGCCACAGCTTCCACCTTGTTTTCTATCCGATTTACCATCCATTCCAGCACTCTGGAATTCTCACCAAAGCCTGGCCAAACAAATTTGCCATTATCGTCTTTGAGGAACCAGTTGACCCTGAACACTTCAGGCAATTTGATGTTTGGTTGGCTCTTGAAAGATAACCAGTGATTCCAGTAATCTGCCATGTTATATCCGGTGAAAGGCAGCATTGCCATCGGATCTCGCCTCACCTCACCAACCACACCTTCAGCAGCCGCTGTTTGCTCTGAGGCCATGGTTGCCCCCATAAAGACTCCGTGGGTCCAATCATCGGCTTGGGTAACCAGTGGAACTCCCTTAGCTCTTCTACCACCAAAAATAATGGCATCTAACTCGACACCTTCGGGATTATCCCAATCTGAGCTGATGGTTGGGCAGTTAGCCGCTGGCGAGGTGAACCGACCATTAGGGTGAGAAGCTTTCTTACCCGAGGTTGGATCAAAAGGGTTGCCCTCCCAGTCGGTTAGGCCTGCTGGAACTTGCTTAGTCATGCCTTCCCACCAGATGTCTCCTTCTTTGGTCATCGCAACATTAGTGAAGATAGTCTCTTTAGCGATTAGATCCATCGCCACTGGGTTGGTTGTGATTGATGTTCCTGGTGCAACTCCAAAGAAACCGTTCTCTGGATTGATAGCTCTTAGTTTCCCGTTAGGCGCAACCCCTATCCAAGCAATGTCATCACCGATGGTTTCAACTGACCAGCCTGGAATAGTTGGTTTCAACATAGCCAGGTTGGTCTTACCGCAGGCAGATGGAAATGCAGCGGTGAGGTGAAACTTCTTACCTTCAGGGTTAATCAAACGAAGAATCAACATATGTTCAGCAAGCCAGTTTTCATTTCGAGCCATCACCGATCCAATTCGCAATGCCATGCACTTTTTTCCCAACAGTGCATTGCCACCGTAACCAGAGCCGTAAGACCAGACTTCTAAACTGTCTGGGAAGTGTGAGATGTATTTCTCTGGATTAGAAGGCCAAGCCGATCTATCGTTAGGTGCACCGACCGAATGAATGGTTGCCACCCAACTAGAGCCAGACCGGATCCGATTACTAACTGCTTGAGAGACTCGAGTCATCACATGCATACTGACAACAACATAAGGTGAATCGGTTAGTTCAACTCCAAAGCGAGCTAGCGGTGAATCCAAGGGGCCCATAGAAAAAGGAATCACATATAAGGTGTGGCCTTGCATTGCGCCTTTAAACATTGGTGCAAGTAAAGTCTTCATCTCATTGGGGTCCATCCAATTATTGGTAGGTCCCGCGTCAATTTCTTTATCTGAACAAATAAAGGTTCTACTCTCAACCCTGGCCACATCAGCCGGGTCGGTTCTGGCCAAATAGGAATTGGGCCTTAGTTCTGGATTGAGTGGTATGAAAGTTCCTCTTTGAACTAGCTGTTCACAAAGATTCTCATACTCTGATTTAGAACCATCGCACCAAACAACGCTGTCTGCGTTTGTGTGATCTGCAACCGCCTGAACCCAAGCGTCTAAACCCATTTGCTGTGGCGATAGGTTTCCTAAACTGAGATTACTCATATCTTCTTTCGTCGTTGAAAGTCACCGTTTAAAACAAAAAACCACCAGTAAGACTTACTGGTGGCAGAGAAGACTCCGTGGGTTTGCTATCAAAAAACTCATCATCTAAAAGGCTCCTTTGCCCTTAAACCCATGCTAACAAGAGCCAGGCCTTACCCTATACAGCTGCGCTGTTGTAACCGCTTACACAGATAATAGTTGCCTCAGCCTATACTGGAATTAGTCAGAGGGGGCAATTACTTGATCAATCTCACCTTAAATGCTGGGTTTTCAGGCCATCCTGCCACCTGGGCTTCATAGAGGAAAATAGAGTAAGCCTGAGGGAAGGGAACCCATGTTTTGCAAGAAGTGTGAACAAGAACTAACCAGAGCTGATAAGCATTGCCCTAACTGTGGGGTTAAGACCGGGGTTGAAGCCAAGAGTTCATTCAAATGGAGCTTGAACTGCTCCGGTATTGGTTGTGGAGTTATAGTTCTGCTTGCCGTTCTGCTCTACATTTCAACAATTACTAAGGGTCCTTTTTTGCAAGTGATGAACATGGTTGTTCTTGTCCTAATAATCCCAGCCCTAGGCTCTGCTCTTATTGGAGTGGTTTTTGCGATTAGTGGCTTTAGCACCAAAAAATACACGCGGAAGCTAAAAGCTGCCCCTAAGGACGATTCCACTGAAGCTTAGGCAGCTCCGATAGGCATACACTTCTGATAGAAGCTCTATTGGAGGCATTATGAACAAGATGCTAAGAGCCAGCTTGATAGCTGGCGGTGTTGGAATCGTTTTAGGTATTTATGGAACGATGTCTATAACAGATAAATTAGATCAGATTCAATTAATCACAGACTCTCCGCGTGAAGCATCCCTTGATGATATCGCCGGTGGTGTTGCTGCTGTATCAGTTGGTGCTTTCTTTATTCTGGTAGCTGTGGTTTTGCTTCTAATCGGATTATCTAGAAGAAAGAAAAATACCTAAATTCTATGAAAACTCTAATGATAGAAACATCACCAAATGTTTTCACACAAACCTTCCTGCATGAAGGTGGAGACAAACTTATTCTTTGGCATCATGGAACCCCTGCACCTAGACAGTTCTCACCCCAAATGGCAGAACTTTTTGCCTCCTACGGATACACAGTTGCCATTCCGGTTAGACAGGGCTATCTAAACTCAACCGTGGTTGGTAAAAGATCAGTCTCAGAAGATAATCATGTTTCACAGGCCGTTGTTGATTATTTGGGTTTCAGTGAATTCAAGACCATCGGTTATTCAGGCGGCGGTTCTCGTGCGCTAGCTGATCTAGCCTTATTAGATAACTGTGTTTCTGGAATGGCTGTTGCTGCACTAGCGCCAACCACCATAAAAGATCTTGATCTTTTCGCTGAAGCCTCGCAAGAAGAGCGAGATCAAGTTAATCTAGTTCGAGCTTGGCCAGAGAACATTGAAGAGAAGTTTATTGAAATGAGTAAGGAGATTCTGTCTTCAGATCCGATGGCTGGATTCGCTGATGCCGATGAAGATACTAAAGCCTGGCTGAATTCACCTGACGCTGAATTCCGATTTCAACAAAGAGACCTGGGTGTTGCCGACGGAGTCAAAGGTTGGATATTGGACGAATACGCTTTGATGCATGATTATGGTTTCGATGTTTCAACCATAAAGAAACCACTAAAAATTATTACCGGCGATAAAGACAGCAGCGTTATTGTCTCTGGCTGCATTTGGCTAAACCAACAGGTCACCGACTCAGAGCTAATCATTCTTGAAGGTATGGGTCACTCAAGAGTTTTTGCCATCGACATTCTTGACGACGTTTTAGCTGATTTCTAGAAAGAGACACGCTTCATACTGATTCGGATAACCCGATCATCTAGGGGTGAGCCGCCACCGGAAGACCAACCACCACGGCCATCCCGGTTAGATGTGATTAGCCATAAGCAGCCATCCGGTGCAATTGTTGCTTTCCTGATTCTTCCGAAAACACCTTTGAAATAAGCCACTGGTTTGCCAAGTTGCTTATCGCCTAGGACTGGAATAACCCATAGTCTTCCGCCACGTAAACAAGCAGAAATTAGCGTCCTGTGGTCATAGGTAATACCTGAACAGGCTGCATCCGATGGATGCCAAGCCAATACCGGATTCGTATATCTTTTATCGGTCATTAGCTCTTTAACCGAAGGCATAGAGACGGTTGGCTGGGGAGCAGGAACACCAGGGGTTCCCTGATTATTGGAGCCTGGGTTACCAGGTGGCAGCCATGTTTCCACAAACTTATATTTACCTTCAGCTATAGGCCAACCATAATTCTTACCTTTTTCCATAAGGTTTAGTTCATCCCAGGTGTCTTGACCAAACTCTGTCGTCCACAGCTCTCCAAAGTTATCCCAGGCTAAACCTTGGGTATCCCTAAGCCCTTTAGCCCAAACAAAAGATCCCTTGCGAGGGTTATCTGCCGGGACAGTTCCATCCAAATTCATGCGCAGAATAGATCCAGCTAACCTGTTCCAGTTTTGGGAGGTGTATGCACGCATACCTGAATCACCAGTAGTTATCCAAAGCTTGCCATCAGGACCTATGGCTAATCGGCCTCCGTTATGGGTGGTTGACTTACCGCTTCTATCAATTCCAGTCAGAACGTCTCTTCTGTTAGTTAGCGACCAAGTTTTACCAACTTTGTCTAAATCAAATTTAATTACTCGGTTATCTTGATTAGTAGTTAGATAAATGAAAAGTGAAAGTCCACCGTCTTTTCTATCAGCCGCATAGGCCATGCCTAGGGTTCCACCCTCGCAGAATTTAACACACGGTGGAGTAGTTCTAGTGAATGCAACTTTGGTTGCTTTGTAATCGGTCCCAATCTGAAAAATAGTTCCGGTGTCTCGCTCATCAACTAGAGCTTGACCATCAGGCAAGAACAATAATTCCCAAGGAGCGTTGAGATGGCTCACTATAGTTTGATAGTTACCGGTTGGAACCAAATAGTAATTATTATGTGAGTCTTCCGACTTCTTAACAGCCAGAGCACTGCCTGCAAAAAACAGGCCAAGTATGGAAACCGCGGCAACGACTAATTTCACTAATTGCTTTTTATTGATGTTTTGAAACAAAACAAAACTTTCTTTTAGCGTTTAGGAAACCATGGGATCATCATGCTGACTTTACTTTGATAATTCTTGTATTCAGGATACTTCGCCCCTGAGATTTGCTCGGTGAACCTTGCCGAACCGAGGAACAAAGCCGTCAAAATAATGACCCCAACCAGGTATTCGAAATGGCCACCAGCTGTTGTGATGCCCCAGGCAGCAAATACCCACCACTGAGCCTGCTCCGCAAAGAAGTTTGGGTGACGTGAAATAGCAAACAGCCCCTTATCCAGGAATCCTTTCCCTGACTTGCCATCTTTTTTGAGTTCTTGGAATTCCCACTGTTGTTGATCAGCAAGGGTTTCGATTAGGAGCAAGAATAGAAATGCAGCTCCAAAAATAAAGTCGGTTTGATTCAGCTCTGTTGAGTTACCGAGAGCTAAATCTGCGGGTATAGATATGGCTAGTAGCAAAGCATTCTGGAATAAAACTATGAAGAAAATATTGAATACTTGATATAAAGCTGGACTCATCTTTGCTCGCAAGATAGCCCAACGATAATCTTCTCCGCCCCGAGAATAACCACCCTTGCGAGCAAAGTTGAAGGTTAGTCTTGCGCCCCAAAGAGTGACCAAGACGGCCATAACATTTAGTCGCATGTTGGTGAGCGCTTCGTAGTATGCGAACACCCAAACATAAACAACCGGAATTATTGACCAGATTCGGTCCACCCAAGAGTATTCCTTAGTAATAACCGATGTAATCCAGGTTAGAAAACAAACAGTGACAAAGATCCAAAAATCTAGTTCAATGGCAGACACAGTAAAACCCCTTCATTCAAAGCGAGTTTACCGATTCATTCCCAGATAGGTTCGGTGATATCATCGGCCAGTTCAACTAAATCTTTCGCCTGTAAGCCCGGCCAACCATGAACAATATTTAGCCATTCCTCAGGAATGGCTGAGTAACCCCATCTAGCCCCTAATAGCCCACCAGCAATCGCTGCAACAGTATCGGTGTCATGTCCAACCCGAACCGCCGCCTCAATCCCTAAAACCAGATGATCTGGTGAATTGGTGGCAGTCATCGTGATTGCCTTATAGGCTGCCTGGATAGCATGAATCACCCAGCCGTTATTAGCGAACTGACTTGGCTCATCGCTAGCTTCAGCCTCATCAAAAAGCTCATTCCAAAACCCTTGCCTGAAAGCCGGAAGTTCATTTATGGCCAACTGAATCCCATCGAAGTTTTCAAACAAAATTGCATGTCTAATTGCTTTAGACCAAATAACGCAAGCTTCCCTGCAGGTTAGATCTTGATGGGTGAGGGCACTAACCTGATCGGCGACTTCCCCTAAAACCAAGGGATTAGACAGAAACGGTAGCGCAACGACAGCGGTTCTCATAAGCGAGCCATTACCGGCTGCTCTTTCGTGTTCAGCAAGAAACTCCATAGACACTTCCAGCATCTGGGCCGCTGAAGGTCGATCGGATAGTGGATGCAGAATTGCTCTGGTTTGAATCCCAATGTCTCGCGGTTTTGATAAAAACCAGTTATAAAACTCTTTGGCAACAATATCCAAACCTTTACTCAAATCAGATTTAGTTATTGCTTTAGCAATACAAATCATCATTGCGGTGTCATCGGTCCACTCCCCTAATTCAAATACTCCTCCTTTAAAAACAACTGGAATATCTTTCGCTAAAGGTGGTTTGAATTCATAGCCGGCACCAAGTGCATCGGCAACCGCGGTTCCTAATAGAGCACCCCGTGCTCTATCCAAGATGGCTACTTTTTGGAATTTCATTTAGATTTAGTCTTTAGAGTTATTGCCGCTAGTCCAGTGCTTAGCACTGCCGCTACCAGACTTCCAACAATCGCTTCAATGCGCAGTTCTTGATTAGCCCCAAAAACGATATCGTTCACAAAAAAAGCCACAGTGAAACCAATTCCACCTAGAACACTGATACGAAAAATAACTTTTAGCTTTATAGCGCTAGGTGCTATCAAAGATCCAATATACGCGCCTAAAGTAATTCCAATGGTTTTGCCAATCACTCTCATCATCACAGCAACCGCTACCAAACTTGAAACAACAGCAAGGAAAGAAACGTTGAGTTCAAAGCATAAAGAGCTGAAAGCATAAACCGGCAAGATAATCAAATACACCCACGGTTGCACTCGATCTTGAATACCAGTTGCCCATTTACTGGGCACCAGAATTCCAATAACCGCCGAACCGGTGACCAAAAGTGCAATTGTCACATCTGAATGCAAAAAGATTGCAATAACCAAAATAGCCAACAGGTCATCAACGATGGCAAAAGCTAACAGGAATTGTTTGCTTCCCTTAGGTAACTTAGAACCAAAAATAGAGAACACAGCCACTGCAAAAGTTATATCCGTTGCCATAGGAATAGCCCAACCAAGGCTTGCAACCGGATCATTGAAGGTGACTAGGTAATAGATGCCGGCTGGGATCAGGGCACCAAAGATGGCAGCCAACACGGGAACCAATAGTGAACGCTTCTGTTTGAAAACACCCTCAGTTAGCTCATGCTTGAGTTCCAAACCAATAACAAAGAAGAACAGAGCCAAACCCAGTTCCGCATAGTGATGAATATCACCAATACCAGAAGCTAAACCAGGAATCAGATTAGCCAGAGCAAACCCTATAACACCGGCTAGCAAGATGACTAGGGCAGCGTTTCGGTCCACTTTGATGAAAGTAAGCACCCCATAAGCCTAAATGGGTAGGCTGGCATGGTGCCTGAAAACAAGGAAGTTAAAGCCCCAAGAAGCTGGTTATTCAACTATTTTGGTTCTGGACTTATCTGGGGATCTTCCTTCTTCTTCATTTCCTTTGCCAACCTATCCTTCCCACCCATAGGCGTTGCCTTCTGGCGCTGCCTATTAGGTGCCCTAACTCTTTATGTTGTCATCCTGGTTAGAGGAATAACTTTCAAGAAAGATGGCAAATTACTGCTGCTCTCATTTGCAGTTGGTGCCTTCAACACAGCAATCCCTTTTGCTCTATTTGCCTACGGTGAGCACCATGTATCATCAGCTTTTGCCGGTATGGCTAATGCCATCACACCGGTGGCAACAGTAATAGCTTTGCTCACCATTTTTAGAAGTGAAAAGGTAACCAGAAACCAAATAATCGGCTTACTGATCGGCGTTGTTGGAGTTGTTACCCTGATTGGAATCTGGGAAGGCTTTGCAACTGACTCTTGGTTAGCAGTTATTGGAATTGTTTTTGCTGCCACCTGTTACGGTTTCGGTGGACCTTTCATCAGAAAGTTCATCCAACCTTTAGGTCACCCGATGGAAGTTGCTGCCTTCGGTCAGATTGCTGGAGCAACCATTTTGTTAGCACCTTTATATTTCACTCAGCAGCTAACTACCGCCCCACTTAATTCTGAATCCTTGGGTTCAGTTGCGGTGCTAGGTATTTTTGGCACCGGAATCGCATATACCCTCTACTACCCGCTGCTAAAACAAGTCGGTTCAGCTGTTTCATCATCGGTGACGCTAATAACTCCGTTGATTGCCGTTACCTTAGGTGTTGTGCTGCTAAATGAGAAGTTGAAGTGGTATGAACCGGTTGGTGGCTTAATTATTATTTTTGGTGCAGCTGTTGCTCAAGGAATATTCAAAAGACGTGAAAAGTACGCGATGTAATTATCTGATGCTGACTTTCAGTTCAGCAAAAGCGCCTTTAGGAACTACTGGCTCTCTCGGTGCTACCGGCTTCACAATCTGAAAAGCTGATCCAAGAGCAGGCCTGGTATCTTCATCACCTTTATTAGGCCAGTGAGCACAAGCCCACTCTGCTTGAGCAGTGATGCTCAACGATGGATTGACCCCTGGGTTAGCCGAAAGAGCTGCCCCATCAAAGATGTGTAATCCGTCAACACCAAAAGTTCTAAGGTAGCCGTCAAGAACTCCGCTGTTAGCATCCTTCGCGATCACAGCACCACCGAGGAAGTGCGCTGTCATAGGAATCCCAAACGGTTCAGTGATAACCGCTCCTGCTGTTCCATCAATCTGTTTAGCTAGCACCGCTGCTAACTCATGGCCCTGTGGCACCCAAGCTGGAGTCTTTTCGCCATGACCCTGTCTTGAAGTTATTTTGCCTCTTCTAAGGAAAGTGGTTAGTGAGTTATCCAACGACTGCATAACCAGCAGAATCAAAGTTCGCTCTGGCCAAGTTCTTAGGTTATAAAGTGATGGCAACCTATTGAGGTTCTTTAGCGTTGCTAACAGTAATCTTCCAAAGTTAGGTTTCTTGCCCTGATTAGAAGCCATCACTGATTCCATTAGCCCCATGAACCCTGAACCACGGCCGTATCTAACTGGTTCAACATGGATGTGTTCATCTGGGAAAACTGATGAGGTAATAGAGGAACCGAGTGAGAAGTCTTTCTTTTTACCCTTAGCAACAACACCGAGCAGTGATTCACTGTTGGTTCTGGAAAGGTAACCGAGCTTAGAACTCAAGTTGGCTAGGTTCCCCTTGGCAACTGTTTTATGCAGCAATTTGGCTGTTCCTAGAGCACCAGCAGCCACGACAACTTGATCGGCTGTTATTTCGGTGGTTTTCTTGAGCCAAGCTTTGCTTGATTTAGTGAAGACGGTAAAGCCATCAACCCCATCAATGATTTCTGTAACAGTGGTGTTGGCGATAACTTTAGCCCCTGCTTTTTCAGCCAAATATAAATAGTTCTTGACCAAAGTATTTTTAGCTCCATGACGACAACCGGTCATGCACTCACCACAGTTAATGCAACCAGTTCGCTCCGGTCCCAACCCACCAAAATACGGATCCTCAACCTTTTTACCTGACTGCCCAAAATAGATCCCCAGCGGTGCCATCCGGAAAGAATCACCGTAACCAAGTTCTTCAGCAGCTTTTTTGAGTTCAATATCAGCTGGCGATAAATACTTATTAACTTCAACCCCTAGCATCTTTTCTGCCTGGAGGTAGTAGGGAGCAAGTTCCTTCTCCCAATCACACATCCCAGCCCAGGAACCGGTTTTGAAGAAACTCGTTGGTGGTCGATACAAAGTATTGGCATAAACCAAAGAGCCACCGCCAACCCCAGCACCGCTCATCACCATTACATTTTTGAGCAAATCAATTCTTTGAATACCTTTTAGCCCCAGCTTAGGAAAGAACAAGAACTTTTTCAGTTGCCAAGAGTTCTTAGCGAACTGGTGATCCTCATATCTCTCACCAGCTTCAATAACTAAAACTCGATAACCCTTTTCAGTTAACCGCAATGCTGCAACGGAACCACCGAAACCGGAACCGATGATTACAACATCAAAGTCCTTATCTGCCATTAGGGATGTCTCAGTGGACTAGCGGGTAGGCGTTCCTGAGCTACCCATTTCTGTCTATAGCCGGTTGAAGAGCTCATGAGATCAAGGAAAGCTTTAGCATCGAACTCTTCAGGTCCCATAACACCAACCCCAGACCATACTCCACTAGCAATAAGCTCTAACGCAATCACTGGGTTGAAAGCTGTTTGAGCAACTACTGCCTGAGCTTCCAACTCGAGCATCGTCTCAGCGTTATCTGCCACGTGATAGATGTATGTAGCTCTAGGTGTTCCATCCTTAGATTTACCGGTAATCAAAGCGCCAGCACAGGTCTTACCGGTCATCCTCGGACCAATTGCTGCAGGATCCGGAAGCACCGAAACTACAACATCCCTAGGAGCCACTTCAACTGGTCCTTGAGCTGAACGAACCCGAACCGGCTTCGTGGCATCAAGACCTAGCATGTGTAGGGTCTTTAGCACCCCGATGAAATCTGCACCCAAGCCGTATTTGAATGTGACTCTGCCAGCTTTTAGGGTTCTAGGTAATTGGGTGACCTCTTCGTGTTCAACGTTTACGCACTCAACCGCACCAATCCCTTCAGGGAATTCAAATATCTCTGGTTCGCTGAATGGTTCGGTTGTGAACCAGCCCTTCTTCTTTTCAAAGATAACCGGTGGGTTCAAACATTCTTCGATGGTGGTCCAGATAGAAAAAGATGGAGCAAAGATTTCCTTGCCGTTCTCATCTGTAACTACCAAGTTGCCACCATCTTTAATTGAAATCTCATCAATCTCGCTGAACAAGTAGTCAGAGGCATAACGAGCAAATACGTTACTCAAACCAGGTTCAACACCAATGCCAACTAGGGCAAGCTTGCCTGCTCTCTGCCATTGCTCGGAGAGCGCATATTGCGCATCACCTAATTTGATACCGGTCTTGTGATAAGGGTCATGTTCGTGAACTTCGCTGAGACTCATGGCCATGTCAACATAGTTGACTGAGGCGGTATAACAAGCGGCGAAGATAGTTGGAACAAACTTAGGCTCAACAGCATTTATCACATGTGAGATATTCTTTTCACCGATCAAAGTTGCAATAGCCGAAGCATTAGAGGCATCAATCTTGGCTGACGAGAAGCGCTTAGCAACACCTTCACCGTATTTGTTTTCAATCCAGGCAATAGTCTTATCTGCCCTGGTTTGGTCATAGTCACTGACCACAATATGTTCATAGAAACTGCGTGTTGCAGCGATTTTAGCTACGGCGTCACCAACGCCACCTGCGCCAATAAGAAGTATGCGCATTATTTTCACAACCTTTTGGATATCTTCGCCCTCGTTGGCGAATACCTTCAAGCCTACCTAAGCATCCCCAGCGCGTCTGCGAAGCCTGGTGAGGAACTCTATAGTTCTAGGGTTTTGTGGGTTGTTGAAGAACTCCTTGGCAGGACCCTCCTCGATAATCACACCGCCATCAAGGAAAACCACCCAGTCAGCAACATCTCTAGCGAAGGTCAATTCATGGGTTGCCATCAAAATAGAGGTTCCACCGGCCTTCAAATCCCTAATCAGTTCCAGCACTTCACCAACTAATTCAGGATCCAAAGCACTCGTCACCTCATCCAAAAGCAATAACTTAGGCTCCAGTGCAACTGCTCGCATGATTGCAGTTCTTTGCTGCTGACCTCCAGATAACTTATCTGGATAAGAATCAGCCTTATCAGCTAGCCCAATGCGTTCTAGGAGAGCTAGTGCTTTAGCTTTAGCGGTTTCAGCATCTAAGCCTTGAACGTGCTTCAAAGCTAAAGTGATGTTCTCGAGAATGCTCAAATGAGCAAACAGGTTATAAGCCTGGAAGACTAAACCGATCTGTCTTCTAATCAGATCTTGGTTGACTCTTGGGTCAGAGATGTCTTCATCGTTGAGGAATATCTGGCCATCAGATATTTCTTCAAGCAGGTTGATACATCTCAATAAAGTTGATTTACCAGAACCAGAGGATCCAATCAGTGCAACAATCTGACCTCGATAAACTTCAAGGTCTATCCCCTTTAGAACACTTCTACCTTCAAACTCTTTCTTGAGGTTCTTGACATTCAGAATCATTGGACCTAGATCTAAACTCACAGAACACCTCCGGCCTGTTCACGTTTAGCCAACCTGGTAGTGAAATAGTCAGCCAAGCGAACAGTTGGAATAGCAAGGAGCACGAATAGTAAGCCGGCAACAATATAAGGTGTGAAATTAGCAAAGTGAGCAACCTGAACCTGAGCTGCTCTAACCGCATCAACGGCACCTAAAACTGAAATCAAACCAACGTCTTTTTGAAGCGAGACAAAATCGTTCATCAAAGGTGGTGCAACTTTACGAAGTGCTTGAGGCAAAACGACGAGTCGCATTGACTGAGCATAAGTTAAACCAAGAGATCTTGCAGCAAGTCTTTGTGAAGGGTGAACAGCTTCAATACCTGCTCTAAAGACTTCTGCAACATAAGCAGAATAGGTGAGAACTAACGCTATGGTTCCCAACACCTCGGCTGGAACTCTTCCTAAGAATTCAAGTCTTAGTCCTGGAATCCCAAACCCAACTAAATACAAAACAATGATTAGCGGCAATCCTCTAAACAAATCAACGTAACCACGAACTAACAATCTGATTGGTGTGAAGATAGGGGATCTTAGAGTTCGAAGAAGAGCCAGTAATAAACCAAAGACTAAAACCCCAATAGCTGAGAAGAACAGCACTCTTAGGTTTAGTAGTAATCCATCAAGAACAAGGGGAAGCGATGTGGTGAAGGTATTCCAGTCAAAGAAACTGCTCTGAA
>Ga0304729_1001069_pt1 | contig 18521 bp, 24 predicted proteins | sample C_131016_MF_Meta_FD_190475 | JGI IMG/M metagenome (GOLD analysis project Ga0304729, IMG submission 190475) | Freshwater microbial communities from Lake Croche, Canada to study carbon cycling - C_131016_MF_MetaG (v2) (version 2) | ecosystem: Environmental > Aquatic > Freshwater > Lake | place... | reverse complement strand
ACCAGCGGCGCGACGTTCAGTCATCAAGACACCTGATGCACCAAAGGCTGCAGCAGAACGAACAATCGCACCTAAGTTACGAGGATCTGTCACGCCATCGAGTGCAACCAATAACATCGGTTTCTTGGCGCGTTGAATGATTTCTTCAAAAGATGAATATTGGAATGGCTTAATTGAAAGAATAATTCCTTGGCTATTAGGTGAGATTCCTTCAACTTCAGCGCGGTGTGCTTCGCGAATCTGCAGACCATGATTGAGCGCAATCTGCAGAGACTCTGCAACGCGATCATCAACATCGATGCTGCGGGCTACCAGTAACTCAGTTGCCGGCACTGATTCGCGCAGAGCTTCGAGAACTGCGTTACGACCGGCAACGATTTCACCACGAAGTCCATCGCTCTTTGCGAATTTGCGAGGTGCAGCAGATGTCTTCTTAACAGCAGACTTCTCGGCAGCTTTCTTGCGCTTTGCTGCTGCGTGATATGGACGATCTTCAGCCTTTGGTGTTGGACCTTTACCTTCGAGGCGACGCTTATTGTTGCCACCAGTACCTGCTGATGGACCTTTCTTCGATTTACGAACTGCACCGCGTGGTTTTGCATTACCGGCCATCGTTATTTACTTCCATTTCCAGTAATCGACCAACGTGGTCCTTGTGCAGTGTCTTCAATAGTAATTCCTAAAGCGGCAAGGCCATCACGGATTGCATCCGATGCCGCAAAATCTTTCCGTTCGCGCGCTGCAGTGCGCTGTTCTAGCGCTAATTTGATTGTGCCATCAAGGGCAGCAGTCAGATCTTCTGATTGACCGGCAGTTGCAAAAGCTGGATCGAATGGATCGCAGCCAAGGATTTCTAACGCTCCGCGGATCTCATTGGCAGAAGCCTCAATAACTGCGGTATCTCCTGCAGTTATGGCGCTATTTCCTGCGCGCAGAGCTTCAGAGATCGTAGCCAGCGCCGTCGGAACCGCTAAATCATCATTCATGGCATCGGTAAATGCTTGGCTAATAGTTGGCACTGGTTGCGCACCCAGAATTTCAACAGAGCGATTGAGGAAAGATTCGATGCGACGAAACGCAGTTGCAGATTCAGCAAGTGCTTCATGTGAAAATTCCAACATCGAACGGTAATGCGCCGAACCTAAATACCAACGCAACTCAATTCCGCGCACAGTTTTCAATAGCTCATGTACTTGTAATGAATTACCCAGAGACTTTGACATCTTTTCACCAGATGCCGTAACCCACGCGTTATGTAACCAGCGCTGAGCAAAGCCATAACCTGCTGCCTCTGATTGCGCAATCTCGTTCTCGTGGTGCGGGAAAATCAAATCAAGTCCGCCACCATGAATATCAAATGCCTCACCTAAATATTGATGGGCCATCGCAGAACATTCGAGATGCCAACCAGGACGACCCGGCCCCCACGGAGTTGGCCATGATGGATCCCCTGGCTTGGCCGCTTTCCATAGCGCAAAGTCGCGCGGATCTTTTTTATAGGTTTCATCTGCGTCTGCAGCTGGTTGTAGATCATCCAGCTTCTGACGTGACAACGTGAGATAAGAAGATAATTTGCGAACTTCGAGATAGACATCGCCATTACCAGGTGCATAGGCAGCGCCCTTCTCAATCAGAACCTGCATAAGTTCGATCATCTGCGTGACATGGCCGGTAGCGCGTGGTTCGTATGTAGGAGGCAGAACATTCAACGCTGCATATGCATCGGTAAATGCGCGCTCGTACTTCATAGCAACAGCCCACCAAGGCATCTCTTCATGCACTGCTTTATGCAGAATCTTGTCATCGATATCGGTGACGTTACGGATAAAGGTGACGTTATAACCAGATTTGGTTAACCAGCGGCGCAGGATGTCAAAGTTAACGCCAGAGCGAACATGGCCGATATGTGGGGGCGCCTGAACAGTTGCACCGCATAAGTAAATTCCGACTTCGTTCTTTTTGAGCGGAACAAATTGCGATGTGGTTCGCGAAAGTGTGTCATATAAAGATAGCGAACTCATTAGGTAATTCTAACGCTTGATTACTAAGGCAGATGCAATCGCTGCAATGCCCTTGCCTTCGCCCGTCAGGCCCATTCCATCAGTGGTTGTTGCAAGAAGTGCGACCTCTGCCCCACCAAGTGCCTGCGAAATAGTTGCAATAGCTTCGGCGCGGCGCGCACCAATACGCGGACGATTACCGATGATCTGAACCGAAACATGTGAGATCGAATATCCAGCGTTGCTAATGAGCAGGTAAGTCTCTTTCAAGAGCGTGACACCCGATGCTCCTGCATATTCAGGGCGTGATGTTCCGAAGTTACTTCCTAAATCACCAAGACCTGTAGCAGCAAAGAGCGCATCGCAGATTGCATGGGATGCCACATCGCCATCAGAGTGACCATCTAAAGCATTTTCGCCAGGCCATTGAAGACCAGCCAGCCATAAATCGCGATGGCCTTGGCCATGCGCGTCATTTTGAATTGTGCGGCCTTCTCCAAATGCATGTGCATCAACACCGACGCCGGTTGAGAATGATTCTGCATCGCCGAGAAATGTCAGCGCTGTCGCTAAATCAGAAGGAGTTGTTATTTTTAGAGCGCGTTCTTCGCCGACAATAACCCGCACTTTGTGGCCGGCATGCAAGGCAAGTGTCGAATCATCGGTTGCATCGTGCGCACCTTGATGAATTGCGTTGAGCACTGAGTAAGAGAAACCTTGTGGGGTTTGAATCCGGCGCAGCGGCGCACGATCAACAGCGTTTACAACATATCCAGTTGCATCCACATTCTGCAGAGTATCGACAACGGCAAGTGCTGGAACCACAGCAACATGACCAGCTTTCAGGGCTGTAACAACATTGACCGCTAGTTCGCGCGTTGCCAGTGCGCGCGCTGCATCGTGAACCAAGACAAAATCTGCGCCGTTAATTGCAGCAAGCCCTGCACGTACTGAATCTGAACGAGTAGCCCCACCAGTAACGACAACGACATCGTCGCCGACAAGTGTGCGGATTTGTTCTTCGAAACCTGCTGGTGCCGTAACAACGATCTGGTCGACAACACCCGACAGCGATGAAACTGCATGTTCGAGAAGTGTGCGATCGCCCAATTGAATAAGCGCCTTAGGAATAGCTGCACCGAAACGATCGCCACTACCTGCGGCAGCGACGATGGCGGCGATCATGATGTAATTAAAAGTAAGTTAAGAAGCGAGAACCTCGTCAAGGAGAGTCGCAGCCTTCTCTTCATCTGTGCGCTCGGCAAGTGCGAGCTCAGAGACGAGAATCTGCTTCGCCTTGGCGAGCATGCGCTTTTCACCGGCAGATAAGCCACGATCGAGATCGCGACGATAGAGATCGCGCACAACTTCGGCGACCTTAATGACATCTCCGGATGCAAGCTTTTCGAGGTTTGCCTTATAGCGACGTGACCAGTTGGTTGGCTCTTCGGTATATGGCTGGCGAAGTACGTTAAATACACGATCGAGACCAGCTGAATCGACGACATCGCGGACACCGACGAGATCTACATTATCTGCAGGAACGCGCACAGTGAGGTCGCCTTGCGCAACCTTAAGAACTAGGTAGGTCTTCTCTTCGCCCTTAATTGTTCGAGTTTCAATTGCCTCGATAAGAGCTGCTCCGTGATGGGGATAAACAACGGTTTCGCCGACCTTGAATGTCATGTATTGCCCTTCGATAGACGACCAATTCTACCAGCCATCGCTGACATAGAAAACCCAGTTATTCGCCCCTAAACCAGCGTCAAATAAGGCTTATTTGACATGCGATAATTCGACCCATGCGTCGTCCATATATTAAGAAACTATCAATTGCATTGACAGCTACTGCACTCGCTCTGACATTAACTGCATGTACAGGCGCTGGCCCCAATGCGGCGACTCGTTTAATTAAGCGCGTTACTGATGGCAACGAAGCAAGCGTTACAACAAATGGAAACGACCTCTCAATTACCAATTTGCTACTGGTTGCAACTGAAGATGGATCAGCAGTTGTTGTCGGAACCATCGTCAACCACGCCGCAACCGCCGATGCGCTACTCGGAATCGCAGCAGGTGGCACAACCGCAAAACTCACGGGCGAGCAGAACTTGCTACAAGATAAGCCAATTCGTTTCGAAGGCGACTCAGCTAATGCCAAAGCAGTATTCGCAGGCGTTGGTGCGCAAGCAGGTAAGAACGTGAAGTTATCGCTCGCCTTTGCTCGCGCTGGCGTCGTTACAGTTGATGCAATTATCCGCGATAAGCGCGATACCTACGCCAACATCACAAGTAAGTAACTTACTTCTTCCCCTGATTCGCAACTGCTGTAATAGCTTCTGCCGCTGCCGCTGGATCTAAGTATTCGCCGCCCTTTTTCACTGGCTTAAACTCTGCATCTAATTCATACAATAGTGGAATACCAGTTGGAATATTGAGCCCCGCAATATCGGCATCAGAAATTCCATCAAGGTGCTTCACTAATGCGCGTAGCGAATTACCGTGAGCTGTAACCAGCACTGTCTTGCCCGCTTTGAGGTCAGGAATAATTGATTCGGTCCAATACGGAACCATGCGCACCACAACATCCTTGAGGCATTCAGTAAGCGGCATATCCGCACCTAAATCTGCATAACGCGCATCGCCATCTTGCGAATACTCAGAGCCTTTTTCAATGGCAGGTGGTGGGGTGTCATACGAACGGCGCCACAACATAAATTGTTCTTCGCCATAGGCAGCAAGGGTCTGAGCCTTGTCCTTACCTTGCAGCGCACCATAGTGACGCTCGTTGAGGCGCCAAGAGCGCTTTACTGGAATCCAGTGGCGATCACATGAGTCGAGTGCGAGCTGCGATGTATGGATCGCACGGCGCAAAAGAGATGTGTGAACTACATCAGGCAATAAACCACGCTCTGCCAATAACTTTCCACCGCGCGCAGCTTCTGCTATTCCTTTGTCAGATAAGCGAACATCGACCCAACCGGTAAAGAGATTGAGGGCATTCCATTCGGATTCGCCATGGCGCAGCAGGATTAGTTTGAAGTCAGACATGTGCGTATCTTCTCACATCACACTAAGTGCTTGAATGCTTCGAGATTTGCGAGCGATTCACCACGACTTACCCGCCAAGCCCATTCGCGACGAATAGCATCTGCAAATCCCAATTCCAAGAGCGGATTAAAAGACGAATCTGAATACTGCAAGACCGAACCAATTAAACGATCAATCTCTTGCGCATTCACCGCATCAAGTGGCAGACGCCCCACTAGATAGATATCGCCAAGTTCATTGATAGCAAAGGCGATGCCATACATCGCTGCGTTCTTAGCCATGCACCACTTATGGACTGCATCCTCATGGGTATCAGGTTTACGAATCACAAAGGCATTGATGCTCAAAGAGTGATCACCGATTACCAATGCGCAATGTGTCTGCAGCTTCTTTTCACCTGGCAGGGTCACCATAAAGGTGTTCTCGCCCTGCTTCTCAAAATCTAAATCGTGTGATTGGAGAAAATCTTCAATCACATCGCGTGGATCGAGCGCCATCTATCCGATGTTCTTCTTTACATCTGCACGCGCTGTTAAGACGCGGTCATAAATATCGAGCGTTCCACGCGATGTGGCATCCCACCCGAAGTGCGATGCATGTTCGACTGCGCCCATTGATAAAAGCACGCGACGTTGTGGCTCTTGCAGCAGACGAGCCAATACCGAGGACCAGGCACGTGGATCGTGGCCATCAACGAGTACGCCAGAGATACCGTCGGCAACTGCTGTGCGAAGTCCGCCCACTGCTGTTGCAACAACAGGTGTGCCACACGCTTGTGCTTCAAGGGCTACGAGTCCAAAACTTTCAGAATAACTTGGCACGCAGACTAAATCAGATGCGCGATACCAATTTGGTAGCTCTTCTCGAAGAACCGGAGGTGCGAAGCGCACCACATCATCGATACCGAGCCAGGTTGTAAGTTCTTTCAACCGTTCAACTTCTGATTGGTTAGCACCTGATGCGCCACCAATAATGTTCACGATCAACTTGGCGCGCAGATGTGGTGAATGCGAGACAAGTTCGGCAATAGAGCGGATCAATACTTCTGGGCCCTTATGTGGCTGAATGCGTCCTACAAAGGTGATGATGTGCGCATCTTTATCAAGGCCGACAATTTCGCGAGCAGCCGCGCGACCTGTGCCAGGTGTAAAGACCTTGAGGTTCACACCAGGGCTGACAACAGAGACGTTATCTGGGCAAGCTTCATACAAAGACACCAGGCTGGCTGCCTCTGCATCAGTGTTGGCAACCAGCGCATCTGCGGCTGCAACAATCTGTGTCTCACCTTGCACGCGGATCATTGGCTCAGGTGATTCTCCTTCTGCCAAGTTCAAATTCTTTACCCGCGCCATAGTGTGCATCGTGTGCACCAAGGGAATATGTAACTCTTTCGCTACCGGCATCGCTACCTTGCCGCTAATCCAGTAATGCGAATGAATGACATCGTAGTGTTCGTGCGAAAGATACTCTTTAAAAGCTGCTGATAGATCTGGAATTAACTTCGGCAACTGCTCTTTGGTAACGCCAGATACTGGCCCGACATTAAGTTGAATAACGCGCACACCCGGAGCAAATTCAACGATATCGGCAACTTCTGCGCTATTGCGACGAGTAAAGATATCTACTTGCACACCTTGCGCCGCCATATTTTGGGCCGCTTCCACAACATAGATATTCATTCCACCGGCATCACCAGTACCTGCTTGATCAAGCGGTGAGGTATGCACCATCAAGGTGGCAATACGACGGGAAGTCATAGAAGGAAGGGTACGCGCCTTTAAAAGGTAGCGCGAATAGCACCGATGACGCGGTCACCACCGAGCACATTTTCAGCCTCATAAGGGCTATCAATACCTAAACGCTTCAATCCTGCATGCACCAAGACGCGGAATGGGCGAAGCGATCCATCGCCAACTTTAAATACCAGCGTTCGTCCATCAGGCATCGATGCAATCTCTACAGCTTCTGCGCCATCTTTCATATACAGCCCTGGAACAGCTTCAATCATCTGCGTTGTTAAACGCCCCTTACCTGCAACCATTTCAGGAAATTTACGAGATGCATCGAGCACTGATTGGTGCGCCGGATCTTTGGAGATAGTAATTGCCCGAATCGCCCGCGCTAACCCAGCAACTGACATAAGAAATAACGGTGCACCGCAACCATCTGTAGATGTCAGAGTTATCTTTTCGCCAGCTAAATCTTCGAGCTCTGCCTTGATTGCAACTTGCAATGGATGCGCTGGATCTAAGTAACTTTCAATCGGCCAGCCATTGGTAACACAGGTCAATAACATTGCAGCATGCTTGCCGCTGCAGTTCATGGAGATACGAGTTGCTGGCTTATCGCCCCAGGCACGGCGCTCTTGATCGCCCAATGGTTTATCCAACATACATTGCAGTGCGCTCTCATCGAGCTTTGCTAACGCCAAGATTTCACGCACCGCGCTGATATGTTCTTCAGAGCCTGAGTGGCTAGAGCAACCGAGCGCCAATAAATGCGGTTCTAACTGCAACCCCGCACGGACCATCGCAGCGCCCTGAATTGATTTCACACAAGAGCGCGGAAAGATGAGATGTTCTGAATTACCTAACGCCAGATTGACAGAACCATCTGCATTGAGTGCAAGCAAATAACCGCGATGCACAGATTCAACAACGCCATCGCGTACATATTCAGCTAATACTGCGTCAGTCATTACTCACTCTCTACCTATTCGCTTTGGCGTTCGAGAGTTGACCAGATATGCGCCTGCAATTCTTGTCCTTCAGCAGCCATGTCATAGGCAAAGAAAAGTTCGCCTTCAACCAAGCCATATAAACGCACACCTGCAGTAACAATCTTTGCGGTGGGTGCGGAATACCCTTGATCCATGACCAATTGAATCTTGGGGCCATCAAATTGTCCGACCCAACCTTCTGAGATTCCAGTGTTATGTGAGATCACAACTTCTAAAACATTCTTCTCGCGCACGCGCCAGAAACCGGTTTCTGAAGCCGCAGGGCGAATAATCTCGCCATCTTTATCAATGATCCACGAACGTGAGTAGTAATTCATAAAGGGGCGACCATCATGATTAAAGACAACTTCATGCGCATATTCAAAGGTTTCAATCGTTGGATATTCACCGCGGCCTTTACCGCGCCATGTGCCGATTATCCAGGCAAGTGGATTGAGATCAGGGTGAAGTCCTTCGGGGATTGTGAAGGCCATTAGAGCCTGCCTCTCTTATATGTACGACCATCGCGTGCTTGAGATTCGCGCCGTCCTTTGACGCCATAAATCACGAGCCCCACACCAACTACTAGCGAGAAAAGCGCCAACAGCACAGTTGTGAAGAGCTCCATGGGTTAAGAGTAACTCTTAAATCTTGCGAACAGCCCACATGATTGCAAGTCCTGCAATAGTCACGATAAATACTTGTCCGAGGAAATGCATCTACGCCTCAACAATGATCTGTTGTGAAGCGGCAACGCCTTCAACCATTAATTGCGCATCGACCGGCGTATTGCGCTTGACGATGGCGAGTGCAATCGGACCAAGTTCATGATGGCGCGCAACGGTGCCTAAGAAACCAACCTGCACATCGCCATTCATCACTGGTGTTCCTGATGGTGGCATTACAACTGCATGTCCATCAAGGTGCAACATCACTAAGCGACGTGGTGGCTTTCCTAAGTTATAAACCTTGGCCACTGTCTCTTGTCCGCGATAACAACCTTTATTCATATGCACTGCGTTATTGAGTAGCCCTAACTCATTAGGAATCGCCTTATTATCAGTATCAACTCCATGGCGCGGGCGGCCTGCCGCAACGCGTTCGGCATCGAGTACCCAGGTACCCACTTGAGTTGCAGTTGAATTAAATGCTGCCTTCATCTCATCGAGTTCTGCACGTGGCACCAACGCAAATGGCCCACCGATATCAGTTGCCGCCCCTGGCGCACGCATGACTGCATACTCTGCAGTTGCATCGCGAACTTCAACGCGCAACATAAAGCGCATCTTGTTCAAGTATGTAATCAAACTTTCAGCAAATGCAGGATCGAGCACCAACCAAGTGGTTGCGCCATCATCAACCAAATTAAATTGATATTCGACATGGCCCTGCGGGTCCAGAATGAGAGCAGATGTCCAGATACCTGCAGCGAAATCGGTGAGGTACTGGGTTGTTAAATCATGTAACCATTTGAGGCGATCTTCACCCGATACTGCAACAACAGATAGGTGAGATAAATCCGCCCACGCTTTTCCTTCATCGAGTGCGCGTTGTTCCTTTGCGGGTTCGCCGAAATGCCAGATAGCGCCCTTATCGGGGCCATCTTCTACATATACAGCGGTCATGCCTATAAGTCTAGGGCTTGGTAAAGCAACTTTCGCAGCGACCAGCAATCGCAATATGGGTTACATCGGTATGGAAACCATAGCCATCAATCAGCGCCTGTGTGAGCGCTGCGGTGACATCGATCGGCACTTCGATAATTGTTCCGCAATGCTCGCAATTGAGGTGAGCATGAATATCTTGATCAGCTGCGTGATAGCGAACTCCGCCATGTCCTAGGTGCGCATGTTGTACAAGGCCAACATTCTCAAGTGTTTCAAGGTTGCGATAAACGGTAGATAGGTTGATTCCCGGATGCGTTTGGCGAACTTTCTCGGCAACTTCTTCAGGGGTTGCATGTCCTAATTCACGAACTGCAGATAGAACTAATTCGCGCTGCGGTGTAAGGCGCAAGCCCTTTTCATGAAGTTCGTGTTTTTCAGCCATGCGGTAAGTCTACTTTCGATGCGTTAATACAAGAAATTAAATATGAATTACCAGATCGGTAGGCGTACCTTGGGCTGCAATCAGCTTCTGTTCTACGCGTGCACCCGGTGCTTGAACTACCAGAGTCCAAGAACCAGGAGCTGCGAAGAAGCGGAATTGACCTTCATTGTTGGTCGGAACTTCTGCAGTGAATTCACCAGATGCATCAAGCAATCGCACATGTCCATTGGTAACCGCTGCGCCATTGGGTACTGAGTCTTCAACTCCAGCCTTAAGGACTTGTCCCTGAATAACGGTCTGCTTCGATAGATCTATGCCATCGAGTGATGGTCCACCTGGTGTTGCACCGCAAGTACGCATTACTTATGCACCAACTGCAACAGGAACGCCAACCAATGAACCGTACTCAGTCCATGAACCGTCGTAGTTCTTTACATTATTAACACCAAGTAGTTCGTGAAGCACGAACCATGAGAATGCAGAGCGCTCACCGATACGGCAGTAAGCGATAGTGTCCTTAGCAAGATCAACTCCAGCAGTCTGATAAATATCCTTTAGCTCAGCATCTGATTTAAATGTGCCATCTTCATTAGCCGCCTTTGACCAAGGAATGTTCTTCGCAGTTGGAATATGTCCCTTGATCTGTCCACCTTCTTGCGGAAGGTGAGCGGGAGCTGCAAGCTCTCCAGAAAATTCTGCGGGTGAGCGAACATCGACGATGTTCTTGGTGCCGATTGCTGCAATAACTTCATCGCGGTAGGCGCGGATTGAGTTATCGCGCTCCTTAGCAACATAGTGAGTCAAAGTACGTGTTGGAACTTCAGTTACGAATGGGCGAGCATCGAGCTCCCAGCGCTTACGTCCGCCATCAAGCAAGCGAACATCTGCGTGTCCATAGACCTTGAAGTACCAGAATGCATATGTAGCAAACCAGTTGTTATTGCCTCCGTAGAGAACAACTGTTGTGTCATTTGAAATGCCGCTCTTTGAAAGAAGCGCTTCAAACTTCTCCTTTGAGATTAAGTCGCGGATCAAGCCATCTTGTAGATCTTCGCGCCAGTGAAAGGTAATCGCGTTCTCGATATGGCCCTGTGCATACAGAGTCGTATCTTCGTCGACCTCGACGATAACAACCTTAGGGTCATTGAGATTTGCTGCTACCCAATCCGCGGTAACAAGTGATGTTTCACGTGACATTTATTTTCTCCTTGTAGTAGTTCGGACGAGTAGTAGGTACATCTCACAACCAAGACAGTAATTAAAGGTAGCGTTGAGAAAAGCTGCAGCAAGTGCAAACCCTGTAGCAACGGTAAAGATCAGGCTGCGATCAGCCACTGCGCCAAAGATTCCAAGGAATGCGAATGCCAAACCCACTGATTGTGCAAATTTTGGTGGGCGAACATCCTCTGTTGGTGCAATCTTCTTCAACCGTGGTTTCACAACGTTCTTAAAAAGAAATCCATATGGGGTGAACTGTGGACCGCGAGTTGCACCGATAAGAAATACCAGACCCTGTGCAGCAAGTACCCAGACGTTATGTGTCACTAACGCTGTAGCAAGAATAATCGTTGTGATGGTTGCTGAAAAACGTGGACCACGTGCATCGATATAAATCTTCTGCACTTCTTTGTTTTCGAGAACTTCAGACATGTGTGAAGAGTAGAGAATTACAAATAGATAAGCGAGTTGCGAAGAATTCGCAGAAGTTAATTGATTGCAGCCAGCGCCGCTAATACCTGATCGCGCTTCGGAGTTCCGGCAGCCCGCCCCACTTCAATGCCGTCTTTATTGATAAATATCGTTGTCGGGGTCGAACGAATATCTAATTCACGGACCAACTCAAGATGTGACTCGGCATCAATCTGCACATGCTTCACATCATCCATAGATGTCACCATCTGCGATAGCAAGGCATGGGTGGCTCGGCAGGGAGTACAGAACGCTGATGAGAACTGCACCATTGTGGCTCGCGATCCCAGAGGCTGACCTAAGACAGCAGCGTTTAAGCGATGGCCCGGAATAGCTTTATTAGACCTAATTGCGCCCTGTCTGCGCTTCCACCAGAACCCATATGCCGATGCAAGTGCCAGCACAATGAGAAGTGGAAGATATGTTTTCACACGAGTATTCTCACACAATGGCCAAGGTGTTGCTACTGACTAATTCGCAAGGAGCAAGCGCAGAAGTTCTTCCTGCGCTCGGCTTGTTGCAACACACTTGCAAAGTCGCACCACTTGAAGCATCAGTTCTTGTTGATACACCACTGATGGATGTTGTCTTCATCGATGCTCGTAAAGATTTTCCCACTGCAAAATCACTCACCCGACTTCTTGCAACCACCGGTGTTGGTGCACCCATCATTGCAATCACCACCGAAGGTGGCCTCACTGCATTTACTGCAGATTGGGGATTTAACGATGTCATCCTCGATACCGCAGGGCCTGCCGAAGTTGATGCACGAATTCGCATCGCAGTCGGTGCACATGCAGCACAGCTTGAGTCCCTTGATCCAACCTCATCTGAAATTCGCCAAGGCGATGTCGTGATTGATGAAAATACTTACACTGCAAAAATTAAGGGCACATCTCTTGATCTCACATTTAAAGAGTTTGAACTTCTTAAATACTTAGCCCAACACCCCGGCCGCGTCTTTACTCGCGCACAACTATTGCAAGAAATCTGGGGCTACGACTACTTCGGTGGTACTCGCACCGTAGATGTTCATATCCGCCGTCTTCGTTCAAAGCTCGGCCCAGAATTCGAATCCATCATCGGCACCGTCCGCAATGTCGGCTACCGCTTCACCGTCCAAAACGGTGGCAAGGAAACAACTATCTCCGAACTCGTTTAACCATGCGCCATATTCTGAAGCTCAACCGTTCTTTGCAAGAGCCCATCGCGCATATTCCTCATAGCTATCAATTCATCGCCTTTGACCCAGAAATTCACTCTGAAGCGTGGCTCGATCTCAATAACTTAATCTTTGCCAAACACCCCGACCAAGGTAATTGGGTTGCGGCAGATCTAGAGAACCGCATGCAAGAACCTTGGTTTGATCCAAAAGGATTCTTTCTCTGTGTTCATAACGGCAAGATTGCGGGTTTTTGTTGGACCAAGATTCATCATGAATTTGTGCAGCAAGATCCTATTGGCGAGCTCTATGTCATCGGCGTAGATCCCGCAGAATCCGGGAAAGGCATCGGCAAAGCAGTCTGCACCGAAGGTTTGATCTACCTCAAAGAAAAAGGCATCAAGCAAGCAATCTTGTACGTTGATGACGATAACGAAGCCGGCAAAGGCCTCTATAAATCACTTGGTTTTAATTAAGCGCTCGGCCCGCCCATTGCCTTAATCAGCCACATCAACACTTTCTTCTCAGTCTCGTATCTTCCAGCCCCTTCAATATCGAAGTGAGCAATTCGGTTCCGAATTTGATTAGCTTTATACATCCTCTGTCCCACTTGATCAGCCGCCTCCCTAGTTAAGGGATCATTGAGAGAGGGAAATACCTGATGAAGCGCCGGAATCCAAAGGCTCTCATAATGTTCGCCTATGAAGAGTCGTCGCCAGAATGCGAAAGGTAGATGCTTCTCAACTCCATCACGCTCCCCAAAGTTCTTCTCTACCCCCATCGAAATATTCTTTCGATTTTCATAATTTTCAGGAATGACAGAAAGCCACTCTAAGTAACCAAATTCGCTTGCGTAATCACCAAGAGTTATGACAACTCGTTTACGTAACTCTCGCTCAATAATTCCGACAAGAAAGTAGAGGGTGACAAACTGTCGCAGATGAATTTCGTAGAAGACTCCATCTGAAACCATCGCCGAAGTATCCAGATATTTCTTATCCAAACTTCCTCAAAATTACTTGCTGTGGAAAGATCAACCATCTATCATTCGGGATGTAGACCTTCGTTCGAGAGATGAAAATCTGACAGCGAGGTACTTTGACTCTCCGCAGTTAAAGTGGGCTCATGGATGCAGCGCATTGGTGAGCAAGGCCCTGGATTGATGGATGGTTGTAAGCCACATCGCCGGGGCTAATTCCCTTTTTAGAGCGAACTAACCTTCCGAAAATACAAATAAGGCTTCGATGTAATTCTCGCCCTTGATACCAAGGTTTGCTGCATCAGGAGGTGCGGTCTGCGGTTCGATACAAATTCCATCTGAATCCTCGTTATAGATAACCCACCAAGGTGCATCGGATTCAATATCGACGCGCGCCACATCTTCCCAAACAATCGCAGGTGTTCCACGAATTTCGGTAAAGGCATCATCCCAAGGTTCTGGTGTTGGCGAAATTAATTCGCCAGTCGGCAACCCATCAGATCCGCGCTTGAGCATCCTGGCGGCGCTAAATTCAAGCTCTGCCGCTCCACCGCGTTCTAAATCGCGCGCAAACCACGGATGCATTCCGAGCCACACCGGAATATCGCAACCATTGTCATCATATTCAAGAGACCAACGAATTGCATCATCAAGTACTTCTATTGTCTGTTCCACAGTTGCGCCCAAATAAGGTTTTGGTAGATGCAATAAAGACCGCCCAGGGCCAATCTCTTGCCATGATGATAAGAATCCAAAGCCATGGATTGCATTTGGTGGATCGATGTTGGTTGGCAGTTGATGTTCAACGCCTGATGCACTTGTAATCAATCCATCGCGAATTCGCCCCGCCCACGGTGCCATGGGATACCAACCACTTGAAAGAACGCTGCCGCGGAAAGGAACAGTAAATTCCATCTCACGCCATTTGATAGATGTGATCTTTCCACCGCCATCGAGATCGATTGCGACCTGAAACTCTGCATCATCGATAAATTGCATTACATACCCTTCAATTCATGTTTGTAAGGAGGTTGCGCACCCTTACGAGAACATGTAATTCCTGCAGCAACTGCTGCGCGGTGCAGAGTCGCCTTCAAAACTTCACCCGTTAAATTCTCAAGCCCTTTTTCAATCAGCGCCTCAACCAGGATTGCACCCACTGTATCGCCTGCACCGACAGTATCTGTGACTTCAACCTTTACTCCCGGTACTTCAACCGAGCCACCACTAAAGAAACCGATCAACCCATCAGCGCCACGAGTAATAACAACCACCGATGTACCTTGCGATATCCAGCGCTGAGCAACGCTTTCAAAGCTTTCATCGGGATATAGCCACTTCACATCATCATCGCTGAGTTTGATCACAGATGAAATTGCCGCCCATTTTTCAACGGCTGCTGCATAGCGCACGCGATTGCCAACAACAGATGGACGAATATTAGGATCAAAAACGATCGGCGCAAATTCATTGACCTTCACAGCCCAGTCATATAAAACGCTGGACGCAGGCTCGATAATCGTTACCAACGTGCCGATATGCAGCACCTGTGGCTTATAACGAGATGCATCGGGCAACCACGAATCTGCAAAATCAAAGGTCGCCGTGCCATCGATAGTAAATACATATGAAGCACTTCCGTTTGCAGCAAGCGTTACCTCAGCGGTACACGTTGGCTTATCGCTATTCAACGCTAAATCTAGTTTGACCTCATCATCCAACAACTCTTTACGTGACATCTGCCCGTATTCATCACTCGAAATTCCATCGATAAAGTGAACATCATGTTCCAAGCGCGCCAACGCCTTTGCGGTATTGGCTGGCCCTCCACCCACATGCGCCACGCGCAAACCATCTGCGCCCGGAATCAAATCAATTAATACCTCACCACATACCCAGATACTCATAGCTGCTCGCCTTTGCGTGCCAAATATTCAGTGATGATCTCTACTCCCAATAAATGATCTTCTACCTGTGGCAAACCACTAATAATTAAAATTCCAGTCAGCCCCAACCCAACAACATTGAGCGCCAATCCACCACCATGAATTGCATGAGTCTCTTCAGGTAAACCCTTTACGGCATACCAATCAATGCCTTGCTCTTCTGCAAGTACTCGCTCATACATCGTTGAATTACCCGTTGCATTTACTACTCGCGCCTTACGCGCAATCCACGAATCATTATCGGGAGTAGATCCGGGAAGAGATGCATGAAAGACAATCCAATCTTTCATCCGCACTTCAATTGCAATCGCTAAATTGCGATGTAAACCAATCTCTTGCGCAATCGCACCGATTTCAAGGGCCTGCGCCTGCGTCAACGAAGACAGTTGCAAGGTCTTAGCCTCTAAAGCCAAACCTTCACTTGTAAACCCACCGGTCGTTGCCACCACGCAAGTATCATGGCGCAATGCTCACAATTCCAGAAACTGACCTCGTAGTTCATCCACTCTGCCTCGGCGGCAATGTCTTTGGCTGGACCGCCGACGAGAAAGAGTCTCACGATGTCTTAAACGCCTATGCATCCCGTGGTGGCAACTTCATCGACACCGCCGATGTCTATAGCGAATGGAAAGATGGCAATAAAGGCGGCGAATCCGAAACCATTATCGGCACTTGGCTCAAGAGCCGCGATCGCAACACATTCGTGATCGCCACCAAAGTCGCAAAGCTTTCAACCCGCCCCGGCCTGCGCCCCGAGAACATCATCGCTGCCTGCAATGACTCACTTCGTCGCTTGCAGACCGATTACATCGATATCTATTACTCGCACCACGATGATGCAGAAGTACCAATGGCCGAAACTCTCGGCGCATACGCTCAATTAATTAGCGAAGGAAAAGTTCGCTATATCGCGGCTTCTCAACACACAGCGCCACGTTTACAAGAAGCGCTCACTCTTGCACAAAGAGAAGGACTTCCTTCATACATCGCGCTTCAGGATCACTACAACTTGATGGAGCGCAACCCATTTGAATCAGGGCAACAAGCAGTTCTTGCAACCAATGGACTGAGTGCTCTTCCATTCTTCTCACTTGCTCGCGGATTCTTATCAGGCAAGTATCGTCCTGGTGTCACCGTTGATTCAGTCCGTGCTGATGGCGTTAAGGAGTATCAAACCGATAAGGGTTGGGCAGTTGTTGCAGCCTTGGATGAAATCGCAAAGGCGCATAACTCATCTGTGTCCGCAATTGCACTGGCGTGGTTACGTTCTAACCCACAGGTCAGCACACCGATTGCATCAGCGCGCACTGTTGAGCAACTCAATGAGATTATTGAAGTTGTGGAACTTTCTAGCGATGAAGTTGCGAAACTAAATTCAGCTAGCGCTTAATAACCTGGGTTAGGCCCATATGCCCACGAAGTTTCATCGTGGCGATTGATTGTCCAGAAAGAGTATTCAGCTAACTCAGGACGCCCAATCCATTTCTGCGCATCCATGCCATCAACCATCAACGCAGTGGCTAGCGCATCACAGATTGCTCCATCAGGCCCAACCACTGTGGCCGAACGCGCACCAATTGCAATCATCCCAGTGTGCGGATCAACGATATGTGCACCTTTTTGGTAATCACCACTTGTGGCAACTGACCCATCTACAACATCAAATATCTTCACAAACTTTTCGGTGTCATCAGGGCTAACAACTCCGATATTCCACGCCTTTATCTCGCCACTATCGGTTGGTTGCCCGCCCCGCAGAACAATGTCACCGGACGCATTTATCAATACATTCTCACACCCTGCCTCGACCAGCATCTGCGCGCCGACTTCAGCAGCCCATCCCTTAACTAGCCCTGATGGATCAAAGCCGCCATCTGCCTTCCAGGGATCAAATGCCCCGAGTGAAAGTTCTCGCGAAAATTCACATAGCGCCCACACTTGCTGCACATATTCGCTGGAATCTTCAACCTTCATTTCACCACGGCGAATACGCGAAATTTGAGAATCTAGTTTATATGTCGAGAAATCTCGATCTACTTGATAGAAGAACTCTTCAACTTCATCTACTGCGCTTTCTAGCAAAGCTTTATCTAACCCCGAAGCTGCCGCAATAACGACAATAACTGTTCCCCAGGTTTCAATGAGTCTCTCTACTTTCACAAACCAGCCTTCGAGATTGCCGATTTCACTGAAGACCAGAATGCTGTTGCGCTAAATGATGCCTGTGATTGGCAGCTATTTGAAATCGCACAAGGCAATTGTTCGGCCGCATATTGTTTAATTTGTTCAACGGTAATCTTACCGCTACTGACATAAGGGATAAGTGCCGATAGCGAATTCTGACTCCACGATGAAGGTGATTGTGAAGCGTTAACGCTGGCAATCTTGCCATCTTTAAAGGTTACCGTCGCAGAAAGTGTTCCGTAATTACGCGCTTGATAAGAAGCACCGGTTACAGTTCCTGAATAGCCACCCGTTGCAGCAGGTGCTGCAGTTGTCTTTGTAGGAGATGGCGTTGGCGCGGCAGCTTGTGTCTGCGCAGCCGTTGCACTCGCTGATGCAGCTGCACTTGCAGTTGCAGTTGCGCCACCAGTTGCCTTCTTGGTCGCTTTAGATTTCGGTGCCGCCTTTGTCGCAGTCGGTTGTGCTGCAGGTTGCGTAGCCGCTTGTGTTGCAGCAGCTGTCGCCACATTGCCACCTGATGTGCCACCAAGTGAACCGCTGAGCGATCCCGCCGATGTGGTTGATGTCAGCTGCGGTGGCGTAATCGCCAACACTGCACCGAGTCCACCGACTGTGCCACCTGCGATAAGGAATGCGCGTTTCATGGGGTAACTATGACTTCCAATCCTGAGAAGTATCTGAGGTCCTGCGGTGCCATCTCTACCAATTCCTACTCAGAGTGGAAGGCAAAGGCTTCATCGTG
>Ga0304729_1001068_pt1 | contig 18523 bp, 20 predicted proteins | sample C_131016_MF_Meta_FD_190475 | JGI IMG/M metagenome (GOLD analysis project Ga0304729, IMG submission 190475) | Freshwater microbial communities from Lake Croche, Canada to study carbon cycling - C_131016_MF_MetaG (v2) (version 2) | ecosystem: Environmental > Aquatic > Freshwater > Lake | place... | reverse complement strand
CATCAGCCCGTCATCAGACTCGATAAAACCCGACAAAACACGATAGAATCGTATAAAATCACCACAGACAGCACCCTTCACAAATCTTTTTTAATATAAAAAAAATTGAAATCATTTTTTAATATATATATGATCTTGGATAATACGCATCATACAACAACAACAACTCCTCTCCTATTTCAATATCCCTTTTACACCATAATGAATATTTTTTTAGTTCTACATTTGGTTCTTTACTTTCATTTATATAACTAATGAAATTCCTCTGTTCTTTTGCAACCACAACAGTTGAAGTAGCAAAGTTGTGGTGAGTCCAGTAAGTATAAGATAAATCCTTTCCATAACGCTCTCGGAACTCTGGCTTTGTCATTCTGATTCCCACAAAGTCCCCTATTTTCTCTCCTGCTGTCCAAATCCTTGTTGTTCTGATTCCCCAACCGGATATATCAACACATTCCCTTGTGTAGGTAAGTCCTTCTGGGAGGGTTGGGAACATTTTAATAAGAGAACAGGAAAGAAGTGTAGGTCAATCCCCACCCACCTGCGCTTCAATTCCCGACTTACCATTCCAGACAATCCCATATAACAGGTAGGATCTAATATTGTATCCCCCTCTTTTGTATAAGACTTTATAATCAATTCGACTAATTGTCTGGGTCTTGTGGAATATCCATGCATATCCCTCTTGTAGTCAATAAAATGTGTTTGATAATATCCTTTGACTTTCTGTTCTGTTTGCGCAGAAGTCTTACCATAATATTTACCATCACCGTGACTTGTGAATGTTCGTTCCTTGTCTCCAATTCGTTGAGGATAGTAGCTAGCCTTCTTTCCTTTCCAAACCAGAATCTCCTCCGTGTTCCGTAGTGGTTGTATCTTGGCTATGAATGGAAGTGTGGTGCCTTCTTTCTTCCAATACCAGGAGTATGAGGGAGGGCGTGGTGCCTCTCTTATCAGAACATAATTGAATGGAACAGAACTGTGAATTACAATATTTCCATTTGGAACAAGAACTCTATCAAATTGTTCAAAGAGACTTTTCCAATCTAACTTATGGTCCCAATAGTTCTGTGTGGTTCCAAAGGGCGGATCAAAATAAATCAAATGAAGTGACTTATCAGGAAGCGTTTTTAGCCATTTCAAATTATCTCCTCTATAAAAAGTTGTCATCTGCAATACCAGAGATTTTTAAACGCCAGGAACAGGCCCAGACAACTGAAAGAAATCTATGCCTAAATAAAAGTTTGCCGCAGTAGTAATATTAAAAGTTATGGAACCCAATCCAGAACTTGGAAATGAATATACATCTCCAATCCTATTCTGTCCCACGCCACCATACACGCAGAGTCCCCCTTTCATAATAAACATAGTACTAAAACAGGCACCGAGCGTAGTCAAATCAGTAGGTCCCGCCGATCCTGGAACTGGATACACCATTAACGAATACATACCGTCAGACAATCCTGATATTGGGAGAATATATGACCCCCCTCCGTGAGCAACGGGAGCAGGAGCCAACCCAACACGAGCCGTTGAACAGGGATACACGGGAGGAATCCCCAGCGTCCCAACTGTCACAGCCGTATTTGAAATCAATACAACATCTGAATTAGACGAATCAGAACCCAATCGCAATTGAGATGCAGTAGGGGGAACAGCATCAGGGAATATATAGCAGGTTCCACCTGCTCCCTGTGCACCTGATACAAAGAGAGGCACCAGTCCAACACCTCCCTTTACCTGTATATAATTTCCTGCTCCATGACTTGGAACATCAGACACAACCAGCGTCGATGGCAACGCCTGGGAAGAACCAATATTTAATGTACCGCCTGTCGCAACGCCATTCCCAATTGTTGCAGCCGTAGCACTATCCACCGTTATACCAAATCCATTCAACGACGATGGGTCATTTACAGTATCACGGACAATAAATGGAACATTTGTCTGGACAGATGCCGTTGCCACAGCACTTTCATCACCCAGAATCAACTGGTGTGTATTCTGTGAATCATAAGCGATGACAGGAGGTACTGATGAATTCAATCCAATTTGAAGATCCCCTACATTACTCAGAACAGCTGCCCTATAAACAGTTCCAAACCCTCCTACCGTAATTGCCCCAGAACCACCTGGAACTCCAGCAGAACCAATAACTGATAGGGCTGCCGCTCCTGAACTTCCACCAGCATTTATTGCTAATGTTGTATTACCACCAGGATCTGCCGTGACTGCCACCGGAGATTGTAGTGATGATGCTTGGCCGTTATTCAAAGTAAAATAAAATCCATTTGGATTAGCTTGTGTTGAAGAACCTAATACCGACATCTATACTCTATTCTGATAAAAAAATATCTTTCATAATTAGAATGAACAGAATCATCAGCAAACCCTTTAAAGCAGGACTGGCTCCCGCCATTCCCATTATGGCTCCTTCCGTCCCAGTTATTGTTAAGAAATCAGAAGTAGCCGTCCATGAACTTCCTAAGGACAGCGGGGAAGTTCCGGCCTTCCCTGGAATGATTAAAGCACAACCTGCTCTGATTCCCAAAGTAGATCATTCTGATTCTGGCTCTGTTCCTAAGACCCTTCCGGATATGGTTCCTATGTTAAAACCTTTTTAGAGTCCTGCCTGTGCCTTTGTTAGTTTGGATAGGAAGCACTTACCCTCTATATTGTTGATGCAGAAGAACTGGTGATCTTGACAGGCCAAATTACAGAACTCCACCATCTCCCTCATGGTCATTCCTGTCGGCAACCACATAGATAGGAACTCCTTTATCACATTCTCCCATTCCAACGGGGTCTGTTGTTTGAATATAATAATATAGTTGGCGTTATTTCTTCCGACGGCGGACATTAAAGTTCTCCCCTGAAAACTAAAGACGGTGGATATTCCAGCATTACGGTAGATTGTCATAGCACGAGTAATTTCAGGGTCATTCTTTATAGTTGTCGACACATAATCGTCTGATACAAATAGGAAATTGTGACGGTTTGAACATATTTTATTTATCTGATGGGCTTCTCTTAGGAGTTCTGTGTGAAAGTTCTCAGCCACAATCACTTTGTCATCTAAATCTTTATAGATGTCAGCGTGACTGTTCATCGTGAACATCGTTGTGATATATTTTGTAAAATGTTCCCGATATAAATGCTTTAACATGGTCGATTTTCCGGATCTTGATGCACCGATCAAAGCTATGCTGACACCGCCGTTCGTCGGAAGTTCTAACGCAAACTTTTTTGTTTCAAATGGCATACCTTAATAGATGTCGAGATTTAATGTTAGAGCAATCGCTCCTCCAGTTGTAGCAGAAGTATATGCTCCGGCGGATAAAAAACCATCAGCGTATTCAGCCTTCAAAGGACGAGGCGTTTCTGCTCCTCCTGCTATGATGGCTGTGGCAGAACCGGAAGGGGGTGGGGGGAGGGCAGAACGAAGAACAGGAGGTGGCAGACCAACCAAAGATGAACTTCGAAAACGCAAATTGGATATGGCAGATGCCTCCATTCAGGTGCTGATGGTTGCAAAGCCCAATCGAACTAAAATCCGAGAATATATCCAAAATCGGATCTTGGCGCTGGACGCTGAAAAGCGTTAATGGGTTCCGTGGCCAAACATAGGAAGACGACTGGTTGTGTCGGGTTGGTGGCCTCCGGCCTTCGTCATAATTGGAAGCGTCATTCCCATGGGCAGTTTGGTGGCAGGAGCCTTTCCACATTTGGCCAATCCGGGATATGTGACATGGGGAGTATGGACTGGAATGGATTTAGGAAGATGAGGATATTTGATTCCTCTTCCGGACATATGTCCGGCATGAAATCCACTTATAGCAGATGGTAAAGGGTGTGGCATAGCGGTTTCCATTTTGTTTCTGTTTTAGCGTACGATTTTAATTTCACACGCTAAAATATAAAATGGCCACACAGACCTCAGGAGCATTTACGGATTTGGGTCGCCGGGAAGATTTGTACTACACCGACCCCGACAATTGTAAGGTGGAGGCTATTCCCGTGGAATACAATACTCGCTTTTCTACCGACTTTACCTCTAAGTCAGCAGGAACCTCCGTGTTCATAATTCCCCCCGGCAACGGAATGAAGCATGTGCTGATTACACTCGGCTACAACGCTTCCACGATTACAGGCCAGTCCGGTGAAAATGCTCTTGAACTCGGCTGGGGGTATAATGCGATCCAACAGGTGTCTTTTCGTATCGGAGGTAGCAGTCAGTATTTCCTCACCGGCCAACAACTACTTGCGATGAACCTCCGTATGGTTCGCACACAGACTCAGGCACAGGCTCTGCTTCAGTTGGGCGGGTCAGAGTGTAAGGTGCCTACTGATTTTGATGTGAATCAGTATGCCTATATCCCCGTCCCCATTTGGTGTCTGCCTTCTGCCGACGGCTTGAATGTTCCCCTACCGGCGGATACCCTCGCCCAGCAAATACAGGTGACCTGCTCCCTGAACCCCACTTCTTCCTTCTGGATTAACAACGGTATCAGTAATGTTGTCCCTCCCCCCACTTCATTTGATACGGCTACCTTCACCGTGGAGCAACTCACGATGAACGACAGGGGTATGGCCATCTCCAATCATGTGGATCTCAATACCCACGAACTCCTGATGCCCGTGACCTTCCACCAGCAGGAGTTGACGGTGGCTGTCCCCGCCAGTTCTAATATAACCCCGGCTCAATTGACTCTCACCGGCTTCCGTTCTGGGCAGGTGAAGGCCATTCAGATCTGGCTGACAAAGAACTCAGACACCGCCAACCAGTTGCTGTGGTATGCTCCTGCTGCCGTGACAGTTTTGTACGCCGGAACAATTTATGCGCAATACAACAACGGCTCCTCCGTCGTGTGGAACCTCCTGGACGGAACTAAGCCTCCCTCTGTCAATCAGTCCAAAATCACGGTCGCCAATCCTTTCACCTCTGTCCCTGTTGTGTCCCAGTATGCCGTTCTCCCCTTTGGCAACCCCACCGGTGATGATTATGAGGCGGAGGTTTTAACCCACGGCAAACATATCCTCAACGGCCTGGTTAATCTGCAGTTGACGGCACCCACCGCAGATGCGTACACTTGCCATGTTCATTACATTTACAACTCCACCCTCGTCTTCTCGAAGTCATCGGCCGAGTTCCGTTTTTGAAGACGGTGAACTAATTTAAGCCGGTGAGTAGTCTTTTTTGTAGAGACTTTGTTATATTATACCTTATACCTTTATCGGGAATAATCGTTATTCGCCATAAAGTTTAGTTCTCTGTCACTTGGATAGTCATAGACCAATCGGTGTTTTGGTTGTAATATCCAACAGACGGGGGGAGAGAGTTTGATAATAAATCCCCTGCGTCATCATATACCTGAAACTGGAGACAGCCGGGAATGTTCTGATTTGGGATCCACTGTATCTGCTTGGGGCTTGTGAAGTTTCTGTAAATGGTTAAAGGGGCACAACCAGGAGGACAAAAGGTTGATGAACTTGGTGAGGTTGTGCTTTGCCCCGTGCCACCTCCATCTCCCAAATAGACACGACATAACATATCACGCACAATTGGCTGAGAAGTCTGATCTTTCAGAGCAGAGACGCTGGTGAGTACATTCGCAACTATATCAATATAGCGTATGGCCTGGCATAGCGTAGCATTTCCATTATCATTAATTTTTGGTATTTCATTTCCTACATTAATAGTACCTGACAAACTAAATCCCAATAAATCAAATAACTGTTTGGTCTGTGGAGGAAAAGGATATGCTGGTGTATTGTATGGCAAAGGATTAAACCCAATCGTCGTAGCATTATTAGTAGAATAATAGAAACTTGGAATTGCTCCACTAAAATCATAGGAGCCACCATAGGCAACTGTAAATCCAGCAAGACTGGCATCTAATGCTCTTACTTTTGCCTGTAAGTCTGTTGCTATTTGCGCTGGTGTAGCAAATCCTTCCGCAAGACCTATAGTGGCTAAAGCAATTGGACTAACACCATTAGGACTATAACTCACCCCAATCTTATCTGTTTTCTTATTAATATTTGGAACAGTAAAAGGAAAGTTAATTTCTGTTACAGCCAGACGGGTAAAAAAACCAGCCATCATATTCTCAGGCTTCCTAATCGTAAAGTCATAGGGACTGGTTGGATTTATTCTTTGATCTGTATAATCCGTATATCTGTCCTCAGAATCTATTGTCAGCAAGGCTGTAGAAGCCGGGCGCACCGTAATAGCGGGACCACGGGCATTCGTATCAGGGAGGGGCTGGTTCGCATAGTATGCCATTCTATAAGTGGAATCGTTTTTTATATTTCCTTACATTTTCATCAAAATTAGGACCCGACCATAGAACATAGTAGGATAGGTATCCAGCCTTTGATGGGTTGTTTGTTTCCAAATCCTTTTTATGTCTCGCTCTATAGAGCATCGCCCGGTATGCGTCTTTCGACTGGGTCTGATCCAAATACCCTGTCGCACCAAAATCTGTATGAAAGGTCGTTGTGCCGGTATCTCCTTCGTGCTCAAAGGTCGCCCTCCACTTCTTCTCGGGTCGGGGTGATTTCACGATTGAAATTAGTTTCATCTTAATATATCCCCACACTATAGAATGTCTTTACTGAATAATGCCACTTTGGCTAATTCCACAACGCCGTACTATGCCCTGGCGGGAGAGTCGGCTAAGAATTGGTATAACTTTCCTTCGTTGAATGGTGAAGTCCTATTAGTAGATTCCTCCGGGACACAGGTTCTACAATCCATAACTGGGAATCTATATTACAATAATGAGTTGTTAGCCAAATCAGGAGACATATCTGATGTGGCTGATTGGTCGTTGTTCCCACAACTGGTTGCCCTGAACAGTAATGGTCAACGCATCTATGATGTCAGTTCCATAAGCGTCATAGGTGATGTCTCTGCCAACAATCTATACGCTCAGACAAATGTAGTTGCCACAGGAACGGTAATAGGTGGGTCGTTAGCTACCGTGGCAGGACCGTATACGCCAGGAGATGTGAAAACAACCACCGTGAATGCCTCTGGCCAGGTGTCGGCTGGTTCCGTGACCAGTTCAGGTGCTATTACAGCCCAGGGCGGAGTGGATATGGCCAACACGGCAATTACACGGGCTGCGTCAGTCGCCATCAGTAATTCTGGCTTTGCCCCGTATGGATCCCTTACCAGTCCTGATGGCGTGGCACTTACCTGGAACGGAGCCAGTATTACCACAGGGTCAGGGGGGTCTGCCGCCGCTTGGGCTAATTTTCCTGCCGTGACAAATGTAAATGTCAATTCTAATAATGTGAATAACATCGCTATCGCTAATGCCACCACCGTGAATGCTGGGCTGATAAGTATTGCCAGTTCCAACATTACCACCAGCAACGCTCCCCTCAATCTGTCTTCCACCAACAGCAACATCAATCTGAATGCGTTCGCTAATATATCCGAGAACGCTGGAGCCAATCTGAATCTAACAGTCGATAGAGGAGCCAGTATTGCACTCCCTGCCAATATGACCCTGACGGCTCAGAATGGGCTGGGAGGGAATGTGGTCATCAACTCAGAAGGAGGCTATAGCGTCTTAGGGCAACAGGTGGGCTTCGGTGCCATTACCCTGAACGCCCTGGGTGCCACCAACCAGGCCTTTGGCTTAGGCGGTAAGATAGACCTCAACGCCTACTCGGCAGCATTAGGAGAATATGGTGGCTTTACCAGCCGTGTATCTGCCTCTGCCGCCACCATCGCTCTGTCTGCAGGTGCCGCCCCCACCCTCCCTGGCCTGGCTGGTTCCATGAACATCTTTGGCCAGGGTGCTGTGTCTATCGTAGCCTCTATTGTCCCTCCTATCCTCCCACAAATACCCGAGAGTCTGTACGGGTACGGATTGGCGGGTGTTCGCCTGGAAAGCCCTGCGGGTATTCAGCATCTGTCCGATTCCTATATGGGAAATGTATATCCCCTGTCGGGTTCCGATTTGGTGCTACAGGGTCGTACTTTACCCAACGGATATGTCAGGGTAGAAGACTGTACCAATATTGATATGGTCGGAGCGGGAGCCATTACAGGGGTTCAGACGATTAACGGCTCCGCCTATCCACCCCCCGCAGGACTGGGACCGACGGGACCAACTGGGCCACAGGGAATCCAGGGTCTGACAGGACCGACGGGGTTTCAGGGAGATACAGGTGCCACAGGGGCAACAGGGATTGGTAGTACAGGCTCTACAGGAAGCACAGGATCAACAGGAGATATAGGACCACAGGGACAGACAGGAGCAACAGGGGCAACAGGAATGACGGGGCCAATAGGATCATCGGGTTCTACTGGTACTACAGGTTCTACGGGTCCGACCGGTCCCGGTCTTAATTTTGTCGCACAGTATAACTATTGGGTCAGCGTTAATGGCTCCGATGCCACAGGTAACGGGTCGGCCATCAATCCGTTCGCCAGTATTACGGCTGCGTTGGCTGCTACGAACGCCGTTGCTGACGGCATTCCCGTCAATATCCAGGTCGCAGCAGGTACTTACACGGAAAACCCTACGATAGTCCGTAATAACACATTCATAATCGGTCCAGCAGGTGTATCCGATGTTGTGATTGTCGGCACTCTGACCCTCAACCCAGGTGCTACTGGGGGAGCCTTAGTATCTATGGGGGCTTCCTTCCTAACCGTTGTCGGCTCAGTTATTTGTACCGATACAACAAATATAGAGGTCGGCTGGTTCCTAACAAATGTAAATGTAACCTCGTATGGTGTCTCGGCTGTTGCATGTACAGGTGATACGGTCAATACCTGTTCCATCACTTTGAACAACTGTATTCTGACCCAGAATGTAACAGCCAATCCTTCCCTCTCCTTACTCTCCTGTCGTGCCAATCTGGTTCTGACGGCACTCGCTCAGAACACCACCAGTTCCGCTATTAGTCTAACTGGCAACGCATCATTAGCCTGTAATGGCGTGACGATGACCTGTGCCGGTACAGCACTCGCCAGTCCTATTGTCTTTGTAGGAACTACCATCTCCCCTGGAAGCGTCAGCACCTTTTCCTCCTGTTCGTTTATCTATTCGGCTGGAACAGTCGGATCCGCCAAAACAGCCGTCCAGTTCAACAACGCTGCAGCGTTTACTGCGGTATTCAATTACTGCGTGTTCTCAGTCGGTGGTTCTACCAATATCATCAGTAGTACTGGCATAGGAGTGGCCGGGATTACCTGGGGGCATAATACCTGTACCCCTGTATCAACTGTTCCGGCCACCTCTGCCACTTTGACCTATGCGTATGCCGCTCAGGACTTCATCAGAGCAAATACATTAAGGGATTCTGCAAACTCGGCTGGAACAGCCAGTCAGGTTCTAACGGCTGGATCGGCTGGAAGTTCTTTGACCTGGACTTCCTTAGGGGGTACTTCCTTAGGGGCATTAGCACAGACACCCTCTGCTACTACTTATCGAAACCAACTGGTTATGTTTGATGTCAGCACAAATGCGTTGTCTTATGCTGCCCAGGTGTATAGTGCTGGGATTGTCGCCACAGGAACTACCATCTTCTTAGTCCCCAATCAAAGAGGGCGGTCTATCATTCTAACAGGGACGGGGTCTGTTACAATTAATGTTGGTGCCTTAACGGCAAATGATACGGGCTTCTTTGTGAAGTTCAAAAATGGGAATGGAACATTAGGAGGAGATATAACACTCGCAGGTTCCATATCAGGTAATACGGTTGTTCATAATCAGAGTGCGACACAGAACGGACAGGTGGTTTGGGCGTATTGGAATGGTACAACCTTAGTCGCCTATTAATTTTTTGGGACCTTTTATTAGGCTATGAAGACCCATAAAGAGCGTGTCTATGCAAAGTATGGATTGGATCCTAAGAAGACTTATTCCCTCCCGGAGTTGGCCAGGATAAGTGGCTATCCGTTAAGCGTATTAAAGAAAGTGGAATCCAGGGGAAAGGGTGCTTACTATTCTGGGGGCATAGGGGGTAGGCCATCGCCGTCCGTCAGAATGAAAGGGTCGTTTGTGAAAGGGGTTGATGCTCCTGCGTCTCAGAAATTGTCTATGGCCGCCTGGAGCCGTGCCAGAATATTTTCCTTTATTGATGGAAACCCTAAGCACGATAATGATTTGAGATAGTAGAATGCCCTTTGTTGTCGTTCCGGTTGGCGCAGGATATAAGGTGAAGAAAGATGTGCCAGGTGGTTCCTATTATAGTAAGAAGCCCCTGACAAAGGAAGTCGCAGAGAAACAGAGGAGGGCTATTTATCTGAATGAAAGAAGAAAGGGTAAGTAGAATGATTGTCTTATCCCTATTTGATGGAATCAGTTGTGCCTATGAAGCTCTGGTAAAGGCTGGTATTCCAATCACCAAATACTATGCATCAGAAGTGGATAAGTACGCCATAGAGGTCAGTAAGAAGAGACACCCTAATATTATCCAGTTGGGAGATGTGAAAGGAGTCAAAGGCTTTCCTGTAGATTTATTGATTGGTGGAAGTCCCTGTCAGGATCTATCGGTGGCTAAGAAGGGACGACAGGGATTGGACGGAGACCGCAGTAGCCTGTTCTTTGAATATGTCCGGCTCTTAGATGAATGTAAGCCCAAATATTTTGTATTAGAGAATGTGGCCTCTATGTCAAATGATAGTAGGAATGTTATATCCCTGGTCATGGGCATAGAACCCATTATGATCGATGCCTCCTTAGTTAGCGCACAGAGTCGTAAAAGATATTTCTGGACAAATATCCCTGTCGATATCCCTGAGGATAAAGGGATAATGCTGAAAGACATTTTGTTAAAAGATGTGGAGGACAAATACTATATCAAAAAGGAAATGACCGATGTCAGCGGGAATCGTATGGTAGGACTGATAGGAGGAAACAGTCAAGCGAATAGGGTGTATTCCACAGACGGTAAGTCTGTCACATTATCCGCAAATGGTGGAGGCCTGGGGGCTAAGACAGGACTCTATAAGATTGGACGGGATATTGGAAGACGGTTAGACGATAATGGAACACGGAAGGACGATGATAAAACAATTGCCATACAACGACGAATAGAAGTCAGGGACGATGATAAGTGTGGGACTTTGACAAGTGTCATGAAGGATAATCTGGTTGTTGGTATGTCTATCAGAGCTCATCATGATGGAGAGAAATGGGTTGATAAGTTGGAGACACGAAAAGATGAAAAGGTGTCAGCGCTGACCCAAAGTTTCCAAGGGAAATTGGCGCTGGTAGGAAATCAGACTATGATCAGGAGACTGACCCCTGTTGAATGCGAACGGCTACAGGGATTGTGTGATGGCTATACGGAAGGGATTAGTGATAATCAACGATACAAGTGTTTGGGCAACGCCTTTAATGTCGATGTTGTTTCTCATATATTATCTAAAATATCTATATGCTGAAAACATGGGGGAAAGAGTTGATTATCAACGCTCATAGATGTAATCTCAGGTTGATTGCCTGTCCCAAGAACATAGAGTTGTTCTCCGGCACCCTCGTGAAGAAGATAGATATGGTCGCCTATGGGAAGCCCCTGATCCAATACTTCGGCTATGGCAATAAAGCAGGTTATACGCTGGTGCAACTAATAGAGACCAGTAATATTACGGGACATTATAGTGATGATACAGGAGATGCTTATCTTAATATTTTCAGTTGTAAGGACTTTGATGAGGCTGTTGCTCGTGCTGTTGTTATTGACTATTTCAAGCCCGAACTACTGGACTCTAAGGTCATTTACCGACAGGCTGGGGTGAAAATGGAGTGATTCTAATAGACTTAACGGGGTCAAATAATTAATCCGTGAGCCTCTATTAAACATAATTGAATAATTATCATAGATTTTTTTATAGGACGATTGTAGAAATAGAAAATGCCCAATAGAGCAGAACTACAGGTTGAACTAAGAGAACTGGTTGCTGGAGGAGGATTTGGCCGTCTTCCTATATGTAGAATGACTAAAACTGATTTGGAAGCCCATGTTATTGCTGTCAGGCAATTAAAACAAAAAGCAGGTGAAGCCCGTGCCACGCTTCCCGCAACGAAGCCAGGTCCCACAGGTCCCCGTCCCATTCCGGTACAGTACGAGGAGATAGAGGACGATGAAGAGGAAGTCATCAAGGTTCCCGGTCAGCCCCCGGCTAAACTCCAAAAGGCTCCCCTGGTCAATAAGCCGAAGGAACCCAAGGCTTCTGCTCCTGCTCCTAAGCCAAAGAAGGAACCAAAGAAGGTCAGTATCGCAGAGGAGGAGCCAACCTCCGGCAAGTCCTCTAAGGTCTCCTACTATCCCGGCGGTTGCCCAACCTGTGGGAAGCACTAAGTAGAATGAAGATTAAGATCGTAATTGAGGCCGACATAGATATGACAGAGGTCAAAAAGAATCCTGTCATCAGAATCCTGAAACAACTAAGGTCATTAGAGACAACTGCACAACCTCTCCCTGTCACAACAACCCTTATGAACAACGACGGCATTATCCAGGTTCACCCTACTCCGCCCTCTGATGGAATCCTGAAGTTCTAAAATTGTAAAAAAATGACCCGTAATAGGACTGGGTCATAGTATTCATTTAGGGTATTTTGTACCGTAAATCAATCCGACAAAGGGGGTAGGTCAGATAGGGACACCGGATTTCCTCATTTCTTCTTTACGCTTTTGTTCTGCGTTGTAGAGGTCTTCCATCTCCATCGCTCGTCTGAAATTGACAGTCACAATAGGCCTCACTTTGACGGTTGGTTGGGCGGAAGCAGAGGAGTTGGTGGCCAGGGCATCTACAATCTGATTGACGGCAGGGCAGACGGAGCCACACTCAGAGTCGTAGCAGGGGCATTCTTCCTGGCAGGACTTACACATATACTTCCCGCCTTCATAGTCTATCCTGGATCCTGGATAAGTGATTTCACAGCAGTCACACTTCTGCTCCTTATCATCATGTGCCAGTTTGATTGCCCGTAGTGCTGTTTCTATCTCCTTCTGCTTCTCTCGTACTTTTGTCTCTAACTCGTCCCTCTCGTTTCTACAGTCAGTACAGACAGGGGCATTTTTGACGGGCGTGGTGTTGTAGTACCAGATGTCTGTCTTAGTCTCCCCACAGGACGCACAGGTCTCCTCCTCTTCCTCTTCCTCGTCTTCCTCGCACCCCTTTTTCCCATGGCAACCACAATACAGACCATAGCAATCCTCACATATCCAGTTCTTACACTCCTCATCGTCTTCTGAATACGAACCTTCCTTATTGAACTTTCCACAATCGGAACACTTCTTCTCCTCGTCCTCGTCGTCATCATCTAAGACTTCTAACTTAGATTGGAACGCCACCCAATCTATGGTCTCAAAGATGGCCACACGGAAATCTCCACCTCCATGATCGCCTGGAATCTTACCCATCAAAACGCCACGAGACCACGCCTGAAGATTGTCAATACCCGTCATCGTCTTTGACCTACACCTATCCAGTATGACTACCATCGCATCATCACAACCAGCCTTTGCGTCCCTGTACCTCCTATTGAACTCCGCCTCAAACCACGATTGGATATTTTCACAACCTGACATTACTTTGTAATACTGACTCTTATATAAATCTTTTTTTTTTGTTTCAAATCTTTTCTTTCAAAATCTTTTTCAATTTTTTTGTCTTTAAGTCCCCTCTAAGACCCCCGTGGAGTTCGTGTTTTTAACGGATAGGTTGGGCGAGTCAATATTTTGAAATAAAAAAAAATCTGTAATATAAAAATTGAAAGAAAATATTTTTGTGGCTGAAAGCCAGTACAAAACAACAATATGGAGTCTATCGTCTGGAAAAAGATGGTGTATATCAGCCACAGGGATTTGGTGGAGGATTTGGAAATCTCTGCAGACGGTCAGGTGCGTAAGACGGGTCCGAGCAAACGACTGTTCAGTATCCATGTCAAAGACAATCAGAAACACTTTGAACGATCCTCCAAGCGTATCTCGCTCCGTCATGCCCTGATGGAAACCTTTGTCGGTCCGATGGCCGAAGATCAAGAGATAGAGTTCATAGATGGCATCAAGATGAACTGTGTCCTATCCAATCTGCGGTATGTCAAGAAGGGAGCCAAGAAGGCCAAGAAGGAAGCCGAGGGAACCAACGCTGTTATCATTCCTCCTGCGATGTCAGTAGAGCAGCGCTTAGCCAGGATAGAACAGGCTCTGTCCATGTTGCCCGTCCTGTTTGACCAGGTAGGTATGATAGATGATAAGTTGTATGTCATCATGACTCACCTTAAGATTGAATGGAAGTCCCCGGTATATAAAGAGAACGGAGAGGTGGAAGAGGACGCCGGAGAGTAGGGTGGAAATCCTGGAGTCCCGTCCAGTCCGGTCACTCTTTTTTGGACTTTTTAATAGAATAAGCGACTAAAGTTGAACATAGGGTACCAGTAAGTCTATTATAAGAAATATTAAAAGTCGGTCATTCCATATTTATAGTTTTAGAAAGTTGTATATATATTTTTTTTTTATATAGAGAGAAATTATAAAGTAGATTTTAGTAATACCGACTTTTAAATATTCTTATAATATGGCTACGAGTCCCCACATTTGAAATGACTGGCTTATTCTATTTAAAAGTTCAAAAAACGATGACCGGACTGGACGGGACTCCAGGATTTCCAGGAGTTGAAAGTCGTTTGACCGACTTTGAATTGTACTAAAATGACTTCTACCGACTTTCCAGTCTAAAGATTTCCTTTCAATAGGGTATAGTTCAGATGTCATCAGACGAGGAGCAATCGTTAAATGGATCGATAAACGAAATAATTCACCCTGAAGGCGATTCCCCTAATCAATCAGCAACTGGTTCAATTGTAGAAGACGACAATAAATCTACCAGTAGTACCCTTAGTGCCACTAAAATAGCACGAGAATGCTTTGCCTGTGGAAAAGAATTACAGACACGATTCATGTTTAATCATATTCGCAAATTACACCCCTACGAGTTTCTGTGTTCCCTGGGCAAATGGAAAGAGGACGAAATGAATGCGTATATAAAAACAGGGGAAGCCTATCCTTTTGATTATCAAATCACAAATGACTTTGATGAAACAGAACTCCATACTATCTATGGTTGCTTAGCCTGTAATAATACTTTTACAAATCAAGTCAGAGCAAATGGCCATACAAGCAATAAGAAGTGTAAGGCTGACCATATCAAGGGCATCAAGCAAATGATAAAGGACGAAAAGGAATCTAAGAAGAAAAAGAAAGCATCTACCCGTCCTGCTTCCTATTACCAAAAGGAAATTATGTTGGAAATGCGTCGTCATAAATATCTTCTGAAGTGTTCTGCAGAACTCAATCTAATGTTAGACAATCATATCAAAAACCTTATGGAATCAGAATGGGAAGAGTCTCATAGAATAAAATATAATCCTGTTCCCCAATCAGAATATATTGTTCCAACAGAAACGGATACTGATATCTTAGCCAGTAATTGGCGTAAGTGGGGAGGCAGAACAGATAGAATAGAAACTCAATTCCAAGCGTTAAGGAACTTCCTCTTTTATAATACCACCGCTCCCGTGGAATCATACTGGCCGAAACGAGACGACCGACCCAAAGGAACCTTTATCGGTCCCAGCCAACATGATGAGCTCGGTCCCGATACCTATCCTCTTTTAGATACGCCCGATCAGTCTATTGTAGCCTCGATTGTACCAACGGCTTAGACAACAACAGAACATCTTTGTGCTAATAAAAATGAAAGATATTCTTTCAATTTTATTAGATGGAACTCTCAGAACTCTACAAGAACGCAGAACGCTTACTGAACCTATACAACTTACCTGAACAGAAGTACAAAGGAAAATCAAAAGGCAGACGAAATACTTTTGGAATCGTCTGTCATGTTCTGAAATATACACGCCCCCCTTTCTCCTGTTCCAACAATACCCGCTATCCAGAACTGTTCCAAGCCCTCAGAGACTTAGGAGACCAAATCGTTCCATTCACCTATGATGCAATTACCATTAACCAAAATACTGTTATGGGGCCACACAAGGACAAGGGCAACCTCGGCTCGTCTCTTCTGATAACCCTGGGCGACTATACCGGCGGATCATTCATTCTGGAAGGAGTTCCTCAGAACACACTTTATAATCCTATCGTTTTTAATGGAGATGAAAAAGAACATTACGCAGAAGCATTCCAGGGAACACGGTTCAGCATAATATACTTTAAGATTACAGTTCCAGATAAGTTTGTACACCTATATCCAGAAGGTGTGAATGATCCAAATAGAGACTGGAGTCTGATGGATTTACATTCTATTTGATTTTTTTGTTTCAATTTTTTTGTTTCAATTTTAATATTCAAATATTTTTAATCAAATCTATTAAAGCGTCCATTTGTACTCTGGGTTGTGTAACATAGGGGAAACGAGTTTTCAAATGTTTTCCCCAGGCACTATGCTGTTTGTATCCAACAGCATAGACCCGATTGGCTGTGTCATGTTCTAAATCAGAACGAGTATCTAATGGTCGTCCATCATTTATATATTGTCCCACGATTCTGATATTAAGTGGATTAGGAATTACCATAGCAAACAATTCTACAACATAGAAGTCAGGAATAGTTAATATCCACACAGCCTGTTCTATAATTTGTTCCTTTGTGTAATGCTTAGCAAACATACGCATTTGATTGCGTCCTATGTCGTTCAAACAATCCTCTATCAGTTCCTGTGGTGTCTTTGGTTCCATTCCTATTAACCTGTTGAATCTGACACAAACAAAAAAGTATTTTTTACTTTCAATTTTTTAATTATCTTATTAATATAAAAATTGAAATAAAAATATCACACTAATGTATAGACAGAACAAATGGATTACTTTCCGACAGCCACACTTTCCGAGTCGTCTAAGAAATTACACAATCGTGCCATTCAGCGTTGGTTGGAGGCCATCGGCCATAAGGCAACGATTATGACGATTGTGAATAATCCTAAAATTGCGCTGAATCATTTGCGTCGTTGTGAAACCATCACGAATACGCCAGAGAATCGTCATCTGTTCATAGGAGCTATCACGGCCTATGTCAGACACGAACTGGTGTCGCATAAGGACTATAAGGGATTGTTTGAAACATGGAATAGGTTGTTGAAAACAAATGACGAGCCGTTAAATGCCAGGAACTTTACAGGAGAGCCGACAGAACGCCAGAAGGAGAAGATGGTGGATTGGAAGACTGTTATTAAGGTGCGAGATGAATTGCCTCTGTCGGCGACTAAGATTCTTCTGGCGATGTACTCCTATATTCCTCCTCAGAGAGGAGGAGACTTCTATGATTTGAAAATCTATACAAAAGATCCAAAGACGACCGAGGGAAATTATATCGTCCTGGAAAGTCATAATCATAGATTGGTCATGAACGATTATAAGACTGAGAAGGTATATGGTCAGTTTCAGATTCCGTTAGTCGAACCGTTGGTCAAATTACTGTCAGAGTATTGGGAAAAGCACAACAATCCCCACAACGCCCTATTCATCAAATCAGACAGAGAGGAGCCTTATGATAGAAAAATGTTTAGTAATTGGGCAACACGAAGACTGACAGAAGTCTTTGGGAAGCCCATGACGCTGACGGCGATACGCCATTCGTTCATAAGTGCCGAAGATTTCAATAGACCGATTGTAGAAGTAAAAAACTCCGCATCGGCTATGACGCATAGTGTAGGACAGCATTTGGGATACAAATGGGAGAAATAAAAATAACGGGGGTGTTATTTTATTTTTCCATCATCATTATCCTATGCTGACCTGCAATCTCATAATCAGGGCAATCACAATATGATCCCTGGATCGTGCAACCACGACCACCGCCACACATTACGCATTTAGGAAAGATTCCCATCTCTCCTGAATCCATAATCTCCAATACGCCCCTTGTCGCACGGGCATCTACACAGCCCTTTCCGCCAGGCCAACACGCCCCCGCCCCCACCACGCCACACCATTTACACTTGGGAGATGGTGTGGCGTTGTGGGGACAAGTCTTGTTGAACTTGCCATCAAGATGATCCTTCGCTGTCATAGGAGGCAGTTCATTCTCACAGAGGCGACAGACGATGCCAGACACGATGGTGTTCTTTGCCCAATCTTCAAATGACTCCTCTTCCTCTTCTTCTTCCTCTTTTAGGATACATCGTGAATGACACAATTTACACCACCAGTTGCCATCATACATAACTCTACAGTCACGACAGAAGTCGTCACGACAGTTGAAACACGCTTTACCAAGGCAACTATTCACACCAGTCGTTTCACCACAGGACGCACATTCCTTCTCCTCCTTCTTCTCCATAACAGGGAACTGACGAGCCTGTTTAATAACTGCCTCCATCTTCTCGCGCATAGGAGGGTGCGTTTTGAAGGGTGTCAACGGGGTGACGGTAGAACTACTGACAGAACTGTTTGACATTTCTTGGATAGTTAATAGGGATTAATTGATTGACTACTCGGTATACTGGTAATCTATGCCTCCCAAATATA
>Ga0304729_1001065_pt1 | contig 18530 bp, 16 predicted proteins | sample C_131016_MF_Meta_FD_190475 | JGI IMG/M metagenome (GOLD analysis project Ga0304729, IMG submission 190475) | Freshwater microbial communities from Lake Croche, Canada to study carbon cycling - C_131016_MF_MetaG (v2) (version 2) | ecosystem: Environmental > Aquatic > Freshwater > Lake | place... | reverse complement strand
CTTTAGAAATCCTTTATCTTTGATACTAATTATCGCCTTAGAGGTGGGCTCTTTGTGTCCTAGCACGCCACTTGGCTAAATCTATTTTGGGAAATACCGCTGCAACACCGCAAATTAGCATTGCGAACCAGATATATCGGTTGCCATATTTATCATCAGCAATAAAAGCTCCAAAAGTTTCATGCCTGGACATCCACCAAATAGCGATGGTCATACCTGCATTCAAAAGATAAAGCGCCCCTCTGGAATTACGGAAAGTTCTCAAGCCAAAGGCAATAGAGGCGGTTGCACCTAAGGCAAGGTAAAGACCTAACGGTGAATGTCTGTCGTTATCAGCCAAGATGTTGTGAACATAGGCACCGGCATAAGCCAACAAGATTCCAAGTGGCAAACCAAAGAGTGCTCTAAAAACAGGTTTGAACCAAGGCAAGAAGTTTGGGCTTGCCTGACGGAATCTTTCCGGTTGATCAAATCTAAATTCGATACCATCAGCAACTGAATAGGTATCACGCTTGACTGTTACTTGAGATGCGTGAGCTGATAGAGCCAACTTCTTCTTTTCGGCCGTTGCTTCCCCACCAACGAAAATAGTTGCTCGCTCGCCTGGTTCAGAAATCACTAGGAACTGAGGTTTCTTACCTCTAACATTCTTACGATAGCGACGCATTGCCATAGCCGTTGCATCGTGAGCTTTCTTATGATCTGGATGACCATAACCACCTTTGGAGTTATAGGTAATAACTGCATCTGGTGTAAAGCTAACCATGACCTGGTAAATGTCATCAGCAATAACCGGAGTTGAAACAGCTGATAGCGACATTAGATCTGGTCTAAGAGGTGTAGTTGGTGTTCCTAGGTTTCCGATTCGCATTCCAGTATCCAAATAGGCTCTGGTGCCAGCAAACTTAAAGTTCTTTACCCCGAGAACTGCAAGTGCGTTCTTAAGTTCATTAGCTCTAAAAGCTCCCATGGCTGCACGATTGGCCTCAAGTGATTTGAGTTCCTCAAGTTTTGCTTTACCTCGTTCACCACGAGTTAGAGTCACAAGGAAAACTTCTGCACCGCGAGAAACAGCATCGGCCATAAGGTGCCCAGTTTGCAAACTCTCATCATCAGGGTGAGCATGCACCAAAAGGATGCGCTTTGCTCCGAAAGTTTGTTTAGCCATAAGAAAAACCTTAGTTCAGATAAGCCTCCTCTTGCCCCTCTTTCACCCTTGAAGTACACTTAGTTAGGTAACCCTAACTTCGAATGGTCTGATAACCATCGCGAAAGGCTCCAGTTGCTAGCAAACTTCCTCATTGGCCTCAGAGAAGGCCTAGAAGCCTCCCTAATCGTAGGCATCCTCGTGGCTTACTTACTCAAAACAGGCAACCGTAAAGGCGCTAGAGCCGTGCTCTGGGGCACATTAGCCGCCATTTTGGTCGCTATCTTGGTGGGTCTTGCTTTGAGCGAATTCGTAGCTATCGCGCCTACCGGTATCAATGAGCTGATCGCTGGACTAGCTTCAATCCTTGCCGTGGTCTTTGTTACCTGGATGATCTTCTGGATGGCTAAACAAGCCCGTGCGCTCAAATCTGAATTACACAGCAGGATTGACTCGGCGGTAAAGACCTCAACTGCAACCCTTATTGGTGTTGCCTTTTTCTCGGTAATCCGTGAAGGTGTTGAAACATCGGTATTTATCTGGAGTGCTTCAAGAGCAACTGGAACAGACACCAACCCAATCCTCGGGGCATTGCTTGGCTTGCTAGTTGCAGCTGGTCTTGGCTACGGCGTATACAAAGGTGCCTTGAAACTAAATCTTGCTAAGTTCTTCAAATACACCGGTGCGTTCTTGATTGTTGTGGCAGCTGGAATCCTTGCCTACGGTATTCACGAATTACAAGAAATAGGTTTACTGCCATTCCTGACTGCAAATAGCTATGACCTATCAGGTGTGATTCCGAAAGATAGCGCGATAGAGACACTTCTTCGAGGAACAATCAGTTTCAGATCGAAACCGTCATGGCTTGAGAGCATTGTTTGGTTTAGCTACGCAATACCAGTTGCGTTTATTTATCTAAAGCCAGTAAAAAAGAACTAGAGCGCGTTCTCGTTAGCACGCTTCTTCGCAGAAGTATTACGTGCACGAATGTTGGCATCAAGTTCAACCTTGCGAATACGAGTAGCTTCAGGAGTTACCTCAACACACTCATCTTCACGAGCAAACTCTAGACACTCTTCCAACGAGAGTTTTCTAGGAGGTGTAAGTGCTTGGAATTCATCGCTAGAAGATGCACGCATGTTAGTTAGCTTCTTCTCTTTAGTGATGTTCACATCCATGTCATCAGCTCTAGAGTTTTCACCAACAACCATGCCTGCATACACTTCTTGAGTTGGATCAACAAAGAATGAGCCGCGCTCTTGCAAAGCAATCATCGCGAAAGGGGTTGCAACACCGGCACGGTCAGCAATAAGAGAGCCATTGATACGGGTAATGATTTCTCCAGCCCAAGGCTCATAACCTGCTGAAATAGCATTAGCAATACCAGTTCCCTTGGTTGTGGTTAGGAATTCAGTTCTAAAACCAATTAGCCCTCGAGATGGAATTAGGAACTCCATACGAACCCAACCGGTTGAGTGGTTGACCATGTTCTTCATTCGGCCCTTACGAGCAGCCATCAGCTGAGTCATCGAACCTAGGAACTCTTCTGGAACATCTAAAGTCAGATCTTCAACAGGCTCATGTAGCTTGCCATCAATCTTCTTGGTCACTACTTGAGGCTTACCAACAGTTAGTTCATAGCCTTCGCGACGCATCTGCTCAACAAGAATTGCTAGCGCTAGCTCGCCACGACCCTGGACTTCCCAAGCATCTGGGCGTTCTGTAGGTAGAACTTTGATGGATACGTTACCGATAAGTTCTTTATCCAAACGGTCTTTCACCAAACGAGCAGTAACCTTCGCTCCCTTGACTCGACCTGCCATAGGGGAAGTGTTAATACCGATAGTCATCGAAATAGCAGGATCGTCAACGGTAATCATCGGTAGTGGCCGGACGTCGTTTGGATCAGCAAGAGTTTCACCAATGGTGATGTTGTCAATACCGGCAACCGCAACAATATCTCCAGCTGTTGCTGAATCAGTTGGGATTCTCTCCAACGCTTTAGTTCTAAGCAGTTCAGTAATTTTCACATTCTGAGTGGTGCCATCCTGTCGAACCCAAGCAACCTGCTGACCCTTACGAATAGTTCCATTGAAGATACGAAGCAGGGCAAGACGACCAAGGAAAGGAGATGCGTCAAGGTTTGTAACGTGAGCTTGTAGCGGAGCTTCATCATCATAAACAGGAGCTGGGATGTGCTTCAAGATTGCAGCAAACAAAGGCTCTAGATCTTCTGAATCTGGCATGGTGCCATCAGACGGTTTGTTGAGAGATGCTCGTCCTGCTCTACCGGATGCATAGATAACCGGTAACTCAAGAATTGAATCGATGTCTAGATCTGGAACGTCTTCGTGAATGTCGCTAGCCAGACCTAAAAGCAAGTCATGGGTTTCTTCAACCACTTCGTCGATACGAGCATCAGGACGGTCAGTCTTATTGACCAACAAGATAACTGTCAGGTTAGCCTCAAGCGCCTTACGCAAAACGAAACGAGTCTGAGGAAGTGGACCTTCTGAAGCATCAACTAGAAGAACAACGCCATCAACCATAGATAGACCGCGCTCAACTTCACCACCGAAGTCAGCGTGACCTGGGGTATCAATAACGTTGATGGTGATCTCTTTACCGTTAGCACTGGCGCCCTTGTAAGCAATGGCTGTGTTCTTAGCAAGGATGGTAATACCCTTTTCACGCTCAAGGTCTCCTGAGTCCATGATGCGCTCGCCTAGGTTGGCGTGCTCACCGAAGGAACCGGTTTGGCGAAGCATGGCATCAACCAAAGTGGTCTTGCCATGGTCAACGTGGGCAACAATTGCTACGTTACGGATGTCATCTCTTGTTACTTGGGCCATTACAGGGTCCTTTAGGCATAGTTCAGCGACGCACGAAAAGTCGCTCGAACGCTTAGATTGTTTGGGCTAACAAAAGCCCTAGTGGTTAAAGTCTAACCGAGGCACCCAGAAAAGGTATGCCTCGGTTAGTTAAACCTTAGATTTAGTGCTATTTCCCTACAGTTGCTAGTAATTCAGCACGAGCCTCACGGCGCTTCTTCTGCTTTGCAGGGTCTGGAATTGGAACCGCAGCCAAGAGAGTCTTGGTGTATAGCTCTTTAGGGTTGTTCAGGATCTGGTCACGTGGGCCAACCTCGACAAGCTTTCCATACTGCATAACGGCAATACGGTGAGCCAAGATGTCAACAACACCAATGTCGTGGGTGATGAACAAACAGGCGAACTTCAAAGAGTCTTGCAATTCCTGCAATAGATCTAGGAAACGAGCCTGAACTGACACGTCAAGAGCAGAAGTAGGCTCATCCGCAATCAAAAGCTTCGGAGATAGTGCTAGAGCACGAGCGATACCAACACGTTGCTTCTGGCCACCAGATAGCTCGTGAGGGTAACGGTTACGGTATGAACGAGGGAGCTCAACTGAGTCAAGGAGATCCTCAACACGCTTGTCTAGTTCTTCTCCGCGAGCTTCCTTAGCAAGGAATAGAGGCTCACCGATACTCTCACCAATTGGCAGACGAGGGTTCAAAGATGAAGCTGGGTCCTGGAAGACAATACCGGTGTGCTTACGAATAGCACGAAGCTGCTTCATCGAAGCTCCGCCGATCTCTTCACCGAGGACCTTGATAGAACCACTGTGCACTGGAAGTAGACCAATACCCGCACGACCAACAGTGGTCTTTCCTGAACCTGATTCACCAACCAAACCTAGAATTTCACCTGGCTGAATGCTAAATGAAACGCCATCGACGGCACGGAATGCAGGGATACGTCCACGCTTTGGATACTCAATAACCAAATCTGTTACCTCAAGAACTGCAGCAGCCTTGATGTTCTCGCTCTCGAGCTGACGAACCTTTACAGAACCAAGCTTTGGAACAGAAGCTAGAAGTGACTTGGTGTATGGGTGCTTAGGGTTGTTGAAGATGATATCCGAGGTGTTCTCTTCAACTGTAAGTCCATCCTTCATTACCAAGATACGGTCGCTCAAGTCAGCAACAACACCCATGTCGTGAGTAATCAGAAGAACGGCTGAGTTCAGCTTGTCCTTCAGGTTACGCATTAGGTCCAAGATTTCTGCCTGGACTGTCACATCCAGTGCTGTGGTTGGCTCATCTGCAATCAACAGAGCGGGGTCACAGGCCAAAGATTGAGCAATCATGGCACGCTGACGCTGACCGCCGGATAGCTGGTGAGGATACTTATCAAAGCTACGCTCTGGTTCAGGAATTTCCACCATAGTCAGCAACTCAATTGCTCTTTGCTTAGCAGCCTGCGGTCCCATTTCGAAGTGGTTTCGAAGCACCTCAACGATTTGGAAACCGATGGTGTAAACCGGGTTCAATGCAGTCATCGGCTCTTGGAAGATGTATGCCACTTCCTTACCACGGAACTTACGGATAACTGAAAGTGGCTGGTTCAGCATCTCAGTGCCTTTAACCAGAACGCTTCCTGAAGTTCGAGCGTTATCAGCTAACAGACCCATCAAACCCATTGCAGTTGTTGATTTACCAGATCCAGACTCACCAACGATGGCTAGCACTTCACCAGCAGCCACTTCGAAGTTCATGTCGATTGCAGCTGGATACCAGACTCCATCAACCCAAAACTCCACGTTGAAATCCTTTACAACCAGGATTGGATTTTTAGTTGCCATTTTTATTGACTACCTTTCTTAGCAAGTGAATAAATCAAACTTTCAAAATTGTCTGGGGTAAAGTGATGTACATGCCCGAGACTTACATTTACCGCACCAGAACTACCTGGGTTTATTTCGCAGTCTTGATTCTGATCGGAGGCTTGGCTACTTACGGATTCTTCGTTGCCAATCTTTTCACAGATGCTGCCATAAGCGCTATGAACACAGCTGCTTTCAGTGCCATCCTGTGGTTGTTCGTTGTTGGACCAAAAGTAGTTTTCACCACTGAAGGTGTTTCGATTCATAACCCATTCAGAACCATCAAAATCGGATGGTTGAGCGCTGTCGAACTCACAACTAGATTTTCTTTCGCCGTCGTTACCGACAAGGGCACCTACGCAGCATGGGCTGCTCCAGGTTCCAGTGGCTTGAAGGCTAGACGAATCCGCCGAAACGATTTCAAAGGTACAGGTGTGAATCGAGTCCTGGTAACTCCAGATCATAGGGACCCTCGAAGTGAAAGCGACACTGCGCTGGCTTTGGCCAGACTCCACAGTGAGCGAGCCATCAACAAAGGCACTGCCACCGATGGAGTTGAGACCAGTACCAACTGGCTTTCTCTCGCTCTGCTGCTGATCAGCGCTATTGCGCTGCTGAGCAACTTGATTATTCACTAGGGTTTCCTTTTTTCTTTATCGCTTATTGACTGAATCACGAGTTCCAGTGCGAGCTAGGAAGTCTTTACGCTTTAGCTGCCTTCTTTGACGAGGGTCAAAAGCGTCTCGAAGTCCGTCTCCAATGAAGTTAATGCTCAATGCGATAGCGACAATGATTACACCTGGCCACCAGAACAACCATGGTGCATAGATGAATTCACCTTGATGCTCGCTGATTAGCACACCGAGAGATACGTCAGGGTACTGAACACCGAAGCCCAAGAACGATAGACCTGTCTCCGTCAAAATCGCACCGGAGAGCAGCAATGTGGTCGAAACGATGATTACACCAACTGAGTTAGGAAGGATGTGCTTGAAGATGATTCTGGTGTTTGAAGCTCCCGCCACACGAGCCGCATCAACGAATTCACGCTCACGAAGCGTCAGGAATTCACCACGAACCAGACGAGTCAAACCAGTCCAGGAGAACAAACCTAGGAACACCGCTAGCGGTAGCACACCTAAGTTACCCGATCGGTAACCGATTACAGCTCCGATTAGGATCGAAGGAACTGTAATGATGAAGTCAGTAAAGCGCATCATTACCGCGTCAATAATTCCTCCGAAGAATCCAGACACAGAACCCATGACGGTTCCGATAAACCCACCAAGGGCTCCGATTACGATCATCACCATTAGTGAGATTTCAGAACCACGCATAACTAGTGCGAAGTAATCCTTACCCTGGGTAGGAACGTATCCCATCGGGTGGTTCCAAGTAGGACATCCTGAAGCACAGTCCGAAGTCATTAGAGTGTCGGTGTGAGAATACTTCCACCAACCGTGAATAGTGATTGGATTTGCGTCAGTACCGAGATGAATACCGGCAGCAGAGTAAACAAAGATTACAAATAGAACGATGAAAATCAATCCAGATACTGCTGGCTTGTGCGCAAAAAACTTGCGACGAATAATCTGACCTTGGCTCAAACCTTGAGTGTGAGCTACGTCCTTGCCAACCTCACTATTGGCATCTGTCTCAACAGTGTTCTTACTTTTCTTAAATTTGATCGCCATTAGATTTTTACTTCCTAATTCTGATTCGTGGGTCTAGTAATGAGTAAACAAGGTCTGCGGCAAGAGTCGCCATAACAGCCAAGAAAGCAGTTAGAGCGAATGTTCCCATGAGGAGATTTAGGTCTTGGTTCACAATGGCTTCGTTCGCCAAGCTTCCCATGCCTCTCCAGCTAAAGACACGCTCGGTAATAATTGCTCCACCAACGATACCTGCTATGTCGTAAGCGATAAGGGTAGTAATCGGAAGCATCGCGTTACGGAATGCGTGACGCAAAATAACTTCACGCTCAGGCATACCCTTAGCTCTTGCTGTGCGAACGTAATCCATGTTCAGAACTTCAAGCAATGACGCGCGAGAATATCTCAAATACCCAGCGAAAGAGATCAGGGTTAGAGCTAATGTCGGCAGCACCAAGTGTGCTATCAAATCTAGATTGACAATCCAGAAGTCATTGGTGATCAAGGTTAGGTTGTATGCACCATCAGTCTGCATAGGCTTTCCGTCTGACAGCACAAAATACGGTTGCCAAGCTTGCATTAGTCGGTCGACAATTACGTACAAAGAAACAAATGTTGCGGACAGCATTGAACTTCGGATTACCGGTCCCCTGTCGATGTTGCTGAAGAAATAGCCAATGAAATAGCTAGAGGAGATCATCAGCAATCCTAAAGACATAATCAAGAGGTAGTTGCTGTTTGCGCCCATTACTGTGCCGAGTGGATAGTACAAAGCCACACCAACTCCAACCGACGCTAGTCCAGCGTATAGAGCCTTCTTGTTTCCGAGCCCAGCGAATACGTGGGTCAATCCAACAGAAGTTGATGCACCAAGTACAGCAACTCCGAAGATTCCCATTACCGGGTGAGTAAACCATGAAGTCCAGCTAGCAACCTGAAGCAACACAAACAAAGTCAAGGTTGAAATTGCCCAGGTAATGACAACACGTTTTCTGGTTCCACTTACAAACCCAGCCAAGATAACGGCTAAAACCGAGGAAATACCGATGTTGAGGAATATTCCTATCGTGGGGTCTGCTAAGAAACTGTTGAACTGGATAACCATGTATTCCTTCAACATAACTGCAACCCAGAAAATTGGAAGAGAGAAAAGGAAGAACGATAAGAAAGTCAGAGAGTAATCAAGGCGTGAGTACTGGCGTATCGCGCTCAATACACCGAAGGTGATTCCCAAAATAATCGCGAGGAAAGTTGCAACTGTCACCAAGCGGAGAGTAATTGGAATAGCCGCAGCCATTTCGTCAATTACAGGAAGTCGTTTCCAAGTCAATCCAAAGTCAGGAGTTCCGGTACCGATACCAAAGATCTTTTGTAGCCACAAGAAATATCTTGCTGGAGGTGGAACATCTAGTTGATAGAACTTACTCAGCTCGGCGATGATGACATCTTTTTTAGGATCTGTAGACTCACGCCAACTCGCTAGCGGGTCTCCCGAGTATGCAGCGAGGTTGTAGGTAAGGTATGTCGAACCGAAAAGGATTAGAAGTGCGATAGAAATTCTTCGACCAATATATGCAAGCACGTTTGTGTTTCACTTTCTTTGTCTCGAGATACTTATAAAACTCTACTTGATTTCGGAGAGATTTATGACGTGGGTCAGCGCTTTCCAGCTTAAATAATTACTGGTGACACCCCGTGAGGGATGCCACCAGTAATCGGCTATTTAACTATCTAATTCAGAAATTAATTTGAATTAGTAGCCAAGCTGCCAGTAGTTCCAGGTTACGTTTGGAGCAAGCGGGCTTGGAAGAACGTTCTTCAAAGAACTGTTCCAAGCTGCTGATCCTGGCCACTGGTACAACTGCAGTGTGTAGTAGTTCGACCACAAACGCTTTTCAGCGTTAATCTTTGTGGTGATCAACGATGTAGCAGTTTGTGGCTTCTCAAATTCACCTAGGAGTGAGTCCAAGGTTGAATCGTTCCAACCAGCTGAGTTGTTACCCCCATCTGCTTCGTAGTTCGGGTTGCTTCCAGTCTGTGACAAACCAGTCTTCACCCAAGCGAACTCAGCTGAATCGTAGAAGTTACAGTCAAGTTCAGGACTCCAAGTTGAACGGATGGTGTGTACAACTCGGATACCAGCCTTAGCCGCTTCAGTGGCGATCAAACCTGCGTTTGCGACACGAAGTGGACGTGAGCTAGTTAGGTGCTGAACAGTGAAGCTGTTGCTTCCCGGTCCTGCTGATGGGTACCACTTCTTCACTAGAGCGAGGGCTTGAGCTACTCGATCATCCTGTGTCTTCTTGAAGTCGTTCAAGTACAGTGATGAACCAGCAGTTACCTTCGCGTAGTCACCTTCAGTTGTCAACGAGAATGAGCTGTCAAGTGTTGGTGAGGTACCAGTGAAAGCAGGATCGAAGATCTTGCCAATGTAGTTGTTAGCAATGGTTTGACGAGGAACTACAAGCATGTATGCCTTGCGAAGATCCTTAGCCTTTTCACCGTTACCTGCAAATGGACCGGTGTAAGGTGCGTTACAGTTTACGCTGGCTCCGTTTGAGTTGGTGTAGTTGATCTTCACGGTTGCAGTTTCGACCATAGGTGAAACTGAACTTCCAGTTCTAAGGTCGAGGTGCTCGTAAGTCAAGATGTTGCCCTTGAATGCTGTAACACCAGCGGCTCCGTTCACAATTGACCAGAACGCTGAGGTAGCACCACCTGAATAGATGTCAACAGTACCAGCAACAATAGACTGACCAACTGCTGTGTCATCAAGTGTTCCTGCGCTGAACTTGAAAATGATCTTCTCAAGGTTTCCAGTCTGCTTTGGAGCTCCACCGATGTTACCGTTAGGGTTCTTCACCAAAGTACATCCAGTTGAAGTACAGCTCTGTAGCAAGAAAGTACCATTTGAAACTAGTAGAAGCGGGTTAGTGTCTGCATCTACAGTTGTGGTGTTGAAGTCGTTTGACCAAACGTCTGCAATGTCACTCAAGAGTGCACGTGCAGCAGTTCTTGCCTTCAAAGCAGCTGCATAGGTGCGCTTGCTCTGTGCAGGAAGAGGCTTGATAGCTGTGTAGTAAGCACTTTCAAATGCGTTCTTGTAGCTAGCTGCGTCTCTCGTGCCTAGAAGTGTGTCTTCACCGCTTGCCATTCCTGTAAGTGCGTGAACTGCACCTGGACCCGGGCCAAAGATCTGCCAGTCAGGCTGGAAAGAGTCGTAGCTTACGGTCACAGAGAAGTTGTCATCGCTCAGCGCGAATGAGTTTGCTCTTGTGTGAGCATCGTAAGCGCCACCGTAACCAGCTGAGTCAAACTTGCTGCTTACATTTGGGTCACCTAGTCCAGCTGCGATTGAGTAATCAGAGCTTGAAACCATGTGGCTCAAAAGAAGGTCTTGAGCAGTGATCAGAACGCCGTCAGAGTACTTCAAGCCTTTCTTCACTGTGTAAATAACCTTGAAACAACCGAACTGTGCGTCAAGCACAGCCTTGTCTGCAGTAGCAGATGCAGCACAGTTGTTCTCAGCAATCTTGAAAGTTCCAAAGGCAGTGTTTCTAACTAGTTGCGCTTTGTCGTTGTAGTAGTAAAAACCTGCACCTGTTGGACCAAGTACGTCCGAGTTGGTTAGAAGGTTAAAACCATTGACACCAGTGTTAAGACCCGAAAGGGCATTACTCTCCTGGACGATCATGGTCTTGTTTGATGCAGATGCGTTCGCCGGCGCAAGGCTTAGCCCTGTGATTCCGAGAACAGAAACCGCGACAAGAGCAAAACCCTTAATCATGTTTTTCTTCATTGTGTCTCCTTGTTAATGGAGGAACATACGCCTCGAAAATAGACTTTTCGACCCACACGTTCCTTGGGTAATAGAACTCTACAACTAATAACCGACATCAAACAGAGGGTATTGCCCAAATCGTTACATTTCATTACATAAGCCAAAGACCCTATAAAACAGGGTGTTTGGGCAATGGTCAGGCCAATCGTGCTACTGTTATCGAGCGTTCGAAAGAACGCCTTTGTTATGACAGGGGAAACCGGTGAAAATCCGGTGCTGACCCGCAACCGTGAGTCCCTAGGGATAAGTCGGAATGCCTGCCAAAACGAGGACTCTAATCAAACCGTCGAGGTCTACGGGTGGAGTCGAGTAGAGCAATACTCGTCGTCGCACTTGGATCGCAAGCCAAAAGGATATTGCGTTGTCAAAGTTAATAAGAAAAATTCGTCCAGCTCTATCACTTATATTGGGTGCTCTTTTAGTTGGAAGCCTGAGCGCATGCTCAAGTACCAGTTATGGAACTGATCTTCAGCCCAAAACAAGCGCTTTTTTAGCGAAATCATTCAAATTAGGTCAGTATCTCTCCCCTTACAAAACCCCAGGAGCAGATGTTGGGGCAACTATGGAAGCAATGATTCAACTAAGTGGTGTTGGGTACGATTCTGAAAAACAAGCCAAAGCTATTAAATGGCTGACTTCATACCAAAATCTAATCAACACTCCTGGGTTGCGTGGAGAGTATGTCTTTGCGGCTCACTCTCTTGGTTTTGAAAGTGAACCATCGGTGGCCAAAGCACTCACAGAACTAAAAGCTGCCATCGATGAGAATGGTGAGATCGCTGATACCAACAACTTCTCTTATTCATGGGTGATTCTGGGTCTTGCTGCTGCCGGTGAAGAAAAACTGGCTAACCTTGCTGCCGTGAATTTAGTGAACAAAGCTGAATCAACAGGTGGTTACAAATACTCCACCGGAAGTCGAGACGTATTTATAACCGCTGACGTTACCGGTTTCAGCATATTGGGTTTGAAAGCAACCGAAGGTTTTGGAAATAGCCAGGATGAAACGGGTAAAGCTTTTGCAATCTCAAGAGCGAAGAATTGGCTCAAGGATTTCACAATTCAAAACAACCACTGGATGGGCTACGGCAACCTTGATGTTAGCGGAACTGCATACGGAATCATGGCGCTGAGCTCAATCGGTGTTGACACTAAAAAATATGTGTTGTGGCTGCAAGGAAGAATTAATCGAAAGGATGCGGGAGTTATTGCGCCTTGGAGCGATCCCGACTCAGATCAGTTCAGCACTTTGCAATCAATACTTCCGCTGTCAAACCTGAGCTTTATTGACATCCTGAATCACATCAAAAAATAAACCAATGCGACTTTTTGTCAGGCTCAGCTTAGTTGGGCTGATTTTGCTTATTGCTGTCGGGTTCTGGATCCAATCCACGAACACAAAAGAAATAACAAAGTCAGCTCCCAGTACTGCCGTTGGTTTATGTGAAGGTGATGGCGTTTCGATAGTCGTCGATTTTGGCACAGACAGCGAACTAGCAACTATTCAGAAGTGTGTTACCAACTACGTTGGCAACTCCTGGAATCTAATGCTTACCTCAGGTATCGAAGTTGAGGGCACCAGTAAATACCCAGTTGGCTTTGTTTGTCGCATCAACGGCATTCCTTCGAAAGATGCTGAGAGCTGCATTGAAACCCCAGGAGCTGCTAACGGCAGTTGGGCCTTTTACTTAGCCGAGGGTACCTATTGGGAATACAGCAGTTTTGGTGCAAGCTCACACGCAAGTAAATGTGGGACTACTGAAGGCTGGCGTTTTCTTCTACCTGGTGAATCAACCAGCACCTTCCCAAGAATCAAACCTGTAAAACACAGCTGTGAAAAATAGTTTGCTGTCGGTAGTAAGAACACATCCGGCATCCTGGTGGATGCTCGGATTAGCTTTTGCTATCGCAGCATCTATTGCAGTAAGTCCAGTTACTCTCTTAGCACTGAGCACCTTGAGCATGCTTTTCGTTCTTGCCTTTCGAGATCAATCGCCATGGTCAAGATCAGTGGTGTTTTACATTCGATTGGCAGGAATAGTTATTGCGATTCGAGTGCTCTTTCGAATGATCTTCAATTTGGAAGCAAGTCCAGCAAATCCCCTACTAGTTCTTCCCGAACTAAATCTTGATTTGGGTAACCAAATTTCTCTTCACCTTTTAGGACCTATATCTAGTGCATCTCTATTGGCAGCACTTACCGATGGACTAAGACTTGCAGCAATCATCTTGGCTATCGGTATGGCCAACTCGTTAGCTAACCCGATGAAACTCTTGAAATCAACACCAGGAGCTTTATATGAAATTGCTACTGCTATCTCAATTGCCATAAACCTAGCTCCCCAACTCATTGCAAGTTTGAATCGGGTTAGAAGAGCAAGAGATTTAAGAGGTCAATCAAAAGGGATCAAATCACTACCTGGACTTGTGATACCTGTACTTGAAGACACCATCGATCAATCAATGACATTGGCAGCCAGTATGTCTGCTCGTGGATTTGGACGAAAAGGTTCACAGAGTAAAGGCCGATTACAGCTAACCCGTTTCATCGGGCTCACTGGTCTTGTCCTTATTGCTGTTGGAGTGTTTCTACTGATTCTTAATCCAACAAATCAGGTACTGGATTTAGTGGTAACCCTCAGTGGTTTACTAAGCACAGTTATCTATATAAAGATGTCAGCACTAGGGTCACTTCGAACCAGGTATTCAGTACAAAAGTTTAGAAGTGGCGATTACCTTCTATATGCATTCGCCGCAGCCCTACTGCTCCTTTCATTTAGCGGGGTGTTGACAATTTGATAACCCTAAAAGACCTGTCCTTTAGTTACCTAAAACCAAATGGTGAACCAGTAACAGAAACCCCGCAACTAAACCGAGTAAACCTAGAAATAGCTAAAGCTGAGTTCGTTCTAGTCTGTGGCCCAACCGGTAGCGGTAAGTCCACACTGCTCAAAGCACTCAATGGTCTAGCCCCGAGTTTTACCGGTGGACTGCTAACTGGAGAGATCTATATAGATGGTGAGAATCTAACTGGCAAAGAACCCCATGACTTTGCCCATTTGGTTGGCTATGTGAATCAACAACCTGAAGGGTTCTTTGTCACAGATACCGTCATCGATGAAATTGTTTATGGTTCGGAACAACTTGGTATCTCAGTAGTTGAAATAGAAAAGCGCATTAAACCAATCGTTGAAATCTTGAAAATAGAGCATCTACTAACCAGGACCTTGAGCACCCTCTCTGGTGGTGAACAGCAAAGAGTCGCCATCGCATCAGCCTTGGTTGCAGGTCAAAAAGTTCTCCTACTTGATGAACCAACTTCAGCCTTGGATCTAACCGGTGCAACTGAAGTTCTCAAAGTCTTGAAGAATCTTGTAGAAAGCTTTGGCATTACCGTCCTTCTTGCGGAGCATCGAATCAGCAGAGTGATCGCTGAGGTTGATTCAGTTCTAGTTGTTCATGGTGATGGCAGCGTTACCAAGGGAGAACCAGCAAAACAATTCAATGATGATCGTTTCGCTCCCCCAATCATTGAACTCGGCGTGAAGCTTGGTTGGAAACCTTTACCTATTGCAACTGAAGATGCAGCGTTACTGTGGACTTCGAGTAATCGAAGCTTCGAATCAAAAACAATAAAAACACCAGCGCTACCAATAATTTCAACTAAAGAGCTCAGCGTGAAGTATGGCGAGCTAACCGCAGTTGAGCCAACTAACTTAGATTTCTTTGGCAATCAGATCACAGCAATCATGGGTGAAAACGGTTCAGGAAAAACAAGTCTCTGCTGGGCCATCCAAGGACTAGGTCACCGAAGTTCAGGAACTGTTTTACTCGATGGTTTAGACACGTCTGAACTTGCCAAGACAGCTCGATTAGATTTGGTTGCCATGATTCCGCAACGAGCAGCTGACTTACTTTTCTTACACACCTTAGGTGAAGAACTTCACGAATCTGATGTCTTCGCTGAAGTCGAAGATGGAACAACAGCTTCGCTATTTCAAAAACTTGCTGGTCGAATCGACCCGTCCATACATCCAAGAGATCTTTCAGCGGGTCAACAGCTAGCAGCTGTTCTCAGCATTCAGTTAGCCAAACAAGCCAAGGTCTTGATTCTGGATGAACCAACTCGTGGCTTGGACTATGCCGCTAAACGAGCTTTGGCTAAACAGTTACAGCAACTGCAATCTCCTGAGCGAACCATAATTTTGGCAACCCACGACATTGAATTCATTGCTGAAGTTGCTGACCGAGTTATCCGTTTGGAATCAGGCAGGGTTGTTGCGGACACATCGCATGTTGAAGCACTTTCTTGGCCTTCACCTTATGCATCTCAAATAGCACAGATAACTAGAACTCCAGGATTGATAAGCATCGGTCAGGTGAGCAAATGAACTATCTGATCTCTAAACTCACCATCGCTATTGCCGGTGTTGCTAGCCTCCTGATGTTCAGCTGGCCGCTCTTGATTACTAGCAATATTTCAAATGAAGCAACAACTGCTCAGACAGTATTTATCCTGTTGATGCCACTTACCTTAGTTATTGTCCTAATTGAATTTGCTACCGGCGATCTCAGTTCTAAACATCTTGCACTACTAGGTGTTCTCATAGCATTGAATGCAGTCATCCGTTTACTCGGTGCAGGAACGGCGGGTATTGAAACTGCCTTCTTCTTAGTAATACTTGGCGCATATGTCTTTGGCAGTAGCTTTGGCTTTATCTTGGGTGCTGGTTCTATTTTTGTTTCAGCACTACTAACCGGTGGTATCGGTCCTTGGTTACCGTTTCAGATGATGGGTGCAGCACTAATTGGTTTGGGGGCAGGTCTAATCCCTCATGCTAATAAGAAGTGGTTAGTAAAACTAAATCTGATTATCTACGCAGTAATCGCTAGCTTCACCTATGGTGCTCTAATGACACTGTGGAACTGGCCATACCTTGCTGGAACTGGAACACAGATTAGTTATGTTGCAGGAGCTCCACTAATTGAGAATCTAACTAAGTTCTTGCAATACGAAATAGTTACCGGTGGCTTGATTTGGGATACCGGAAGAGCAATCACAACATCTCTTCTTATCATCTTAACAAGCACAGCCCTGATAGCCACTCTTAGTAGAGCAGCAACCAGGGCTGGCGTTGGAAGAAAACTTTAGGAAGTTGGGTAAATAGCCAACAGCACAGTCGCAACAACAGTTACAGCAAGAAGCATCAAACCTGACTTATATGTGTATTTGAATTCCTTACGAACAATGTGAACTAGGTTCGCTAGCACCATGATTGTTGCCAATCCTGCAGCAGCTGCAACACCTAGTGGCAAAGCCCAGTCAAAGTTGAAAACAGTAACTGCAACAGGAGCCAAGATCACTCCAAGACCACCGAGCAACTCTGCTAAACCAATGAACTTTGTAGTTCCCTTAGGGGCAGATTTAACCCAACCCCAACCACGAGCTAACAGATCAGCATCGGAAGTATTTAGCTTGTCGATACCAGCCTTGGTAAATGCGTAGGAAGTGAAACCAGCAACTACTAAAGCTGCAATGATGATTGCGATGTTCATGTGAACCCTTCTAAATTCTTGTTTTGTATGTGAGTCAGGTTTAGACTCCTATTAGTAAAGCACCACTTGACTAGATTAGTCAAGTCCCCCTTTACTAATTCCGCCTCAAAAGGAAAGGGTGACCATGGAAGTCAAGATTCATGCTGAACGCACCCAAGATGGCTGGATTGCGGAAGTCCCAGGTCCTAACGGGTTCTCAGTAAGCGCAAGACGCTTAGACCAGTGCAAAGACATGGTTGTTGAACGCATCAAGACTTTAGAAGAACAAAAGGGCAACTCAGAGATCTGTGAAGTTGTGATCAAAGTTGAAGCTGAACTTCCAGGCATCATCTGTGATCTAGAAGCAGCCAAAGTAAAGATGTTAGAAGCACAGAAACTTCAAGACGAAGCATCAGCTGAAATCAGAACAGTTGTCTCCAGAATGCGCGATGAAGGTCTAACCATGAGAGACATAGCAGTCTTACTAGGTGTCTCCCCGCAACGTGTCGCTCAACTCATTGGCAGTTAAAAGAAAAAGGCGGCCGCACAAGCGACCGCCAATTCCTTGGAAACTTACTGGTTTGTAAGCGCAGGAATAATGGCTCCTGAGAATACCTGCCAAGCAAGAAGTGACTTAGCTGCAAAGCTAAGCGTGATGTATACACGCTCACCGAATAGGTAGTCCTTCCACTTGCCAACCTGACGGTACTGCAATGCCTGGTTGATACCAAATGTGTTGAAAGCAATAAAGATTGTCACGATAATTCCGATGACGAAACCAGGGATCTGGTTGTCTCCTTCGTAACCAGGGCGGAATGCTGAAATACCGATGATGATCCAAGGAACAATACCGGTCATACAACCCATGATGAATGGCAGAGCCTTACCGTTACCAGGCTTCTCATACTTCTCCTGCAATGCACCGAACAAGATCATGCTGGCGTTCACTGCAAACACAGCAATTAGACCTGCGAAGTCAGTGAAACCATTTAGCAACATGATTGCTGTAATCATGATTGAAGAAGATAACGCGTATTCTGCCCAACGGAAGTAGTTGTGTGTATTAGCCAACCCTTCGAAGTATCTCTTCTTGAAGAATGGAGAGATGATTGCGAAGTGGAAGATTGCTGAGAGCAATAGGAACGCAATGATCGCTCCACCGAGGTTCAGTGTGAATAAGACAACGTGCTGTGGGCCAGGCCATCGTGGATCTGTGACTGGATCGAATCCTGGAGGCCCCTGCATCCAGTCAGCTGTTACAGGGAAGTAACCTTGAACCTTGATCTGAACAAGGATTGAAGTTAGAGCGATTGCCGAGAACAGGTGGAGAACACCTGCGATGAAGTTGTAACGAGTTAAGCCTTTTTCGCTTGTCTTATTGGCAAGCTTCTGTGTTTTATCTTGAGCCATGGTAAGTACCTTTCTTGGAACATTGTTTTTAGCCTATTAGCACTTAAGTGCAAAAACCCGCAGGCCAATAGGGCATGCAGGTTAATACATTGGTGGAGATGGGGGGAATCGAACCCCCGTCCATGACATCGAAACGAACTCTTCTACGGGCGTAGCTTCACTAATGATTTTCTCGGCTGCGGTTTTTGCATGAAGCAACTAAACCGACCAGCCCAGCCTGAGTAAAAGTCCCATGTAGCCCTAAGGCGTAACTACACAG
>Ga0304729_1001064_pt1 | contig 18549 bp, 28 predicted proteins | sample C_131016_MF_Meta_FD_190475 | JGI IMG/M metagenome (GOLD analysis project Ga0304729, IMG submission 190475) | Freshwater microbial communities from Lake Croche, Canada to study carbon cycling - C_131016_MF_MetaG (v2) (version 2) | ecosystem: Environmental > Aquatic > Freshwater > Lake | place... | reverse complement strand
CTTTTGGTCCAAATGAATTAATGGATTGATTTGAGTTGAAGCTTCACCAGCATCAGTGTCACCAGCGAATAATAAAACCTCACCAGCTAATAAAGAAGTACTACCAGCAGATCTAAAACCTTGGGTAGCTAATAATGGTCCAACTACGAATGTAAATGCATACGGAGTAGTTGTATCAATTGATAAAATTTTACCTTCAATGTTTGAAGAAGCTACACGCAATGTTTCACCAACTCTTAATGGAGATTGTGTACCACTGTTATAATAAGCTTCAGAATTTAAAGTTAAAGTAATGTTAGTATCAACTGGAGCTGAAACTGTGCCATTGTTAACAACAGCAACCATTAATTTACCTCTGTTCTCAAACCAGAAGAAATTTTGGTTTTTAACCTCTTCCATTCCAGCATGAGCAGCTAACCACCATGTGAAATCTTCATTACCATACTTTTCAGTATATTGCTTGTAATATTGAGGAGTTAATAATTGTAAGTCAACCATAAGTTGACGATTTTGCGACTGGAGGGATATTGCACCCGGTTGCAAAATGTTTGAAGTAGGTATACCCGGACCGCTTGCCATTTTGTTATATTTTTGTTTTTAGATGCTTTGCCATTGCGAATAACAAGTTACGACCATACCGCTTTTTGAAGCTCTTCAAATGCAGAACCTGCACTTTGAATTGGTGTACCTTGTGGCGTTTGTTTATTCAAGGTTACATTTCCTGAATTTTTTATGTAAGCTAATTTGGCTTGTGCATATGCTTCATTTGCTGTTTTTCTTAATATTTTATCAAGATTTTCTAGCACATAAAGGTCTTGCATTGTTTGTCTTACATTTGGTTTCCCATCTTCATAAAACCAACGATTGCCAAACTTGTCTTCTACATCAAAATCAGAAAGTTGTGTTTTTAGAGCTATTCTTTCTTCATCGGAAATATTGAATGAAATTGGTATTTCGACATCCTCGTCTTTTACCATTAAATCAAATCCTTTGAAATTGTTATAGTCAGACTCTAAAGTTTTTTCATAGACAGATCTAGCTTTTTGCATCGATTCAAATTCCTCTTGACTCGCTGCTTCCATCTCTTCTTGTCCATAAATATCTGGTAACCTTAATTCACTTTTTAATTTTTCTAATTCTGGTCTAATCACTTTAGCCTCAATCATCATCTTTCTATCTACATAATCTACTTGAGATTGCCATGATTTAACCTTCCCAGCATAATCCTCATCGGATTCATCATATCCTTGTTCTGGTTTCAAAGGTACGAAATATTGGTCATAAAACAAAAGGTCAACATCTTCTTGAGTTAAATCCTTGTATTTATTCTGAATATTCGTTTTAATAATATCAACTGCTAAATCAGGAGTAAGTTCACTTGAAGTTAACTTTTCTAATCTTTTTTGCTGATTTAAAATGTCATAAACATCATCTGTTTTGCCTTCTTTAATAGCGTCAAATAATGTTTTACTTACGCCATCTTTAAATTCAAAACTTGTTTCAGTTGACTTTTCCTTAAATTTCTTAAATTCTTGTTCAGCCTCTTCTACACTATCATATCCAAATCTTTCTTTTATAAATTGATTTGAATCAAATGATGTAGTATTTTGTACTGATTCTTGTACATTTTCTTGTACTTGTGGTTGCTGTACCTCTGTATTTTCTACATTCTGAGTAGGGATTTCTTCTACTTTAGGTACAAACGTTTCATCCGAAAACGGATTGAAATCCTGAGCAAGCTCTATTGGGGCTGCTGTGTTATTATCTGGCATAAATGCTGATTTGGTTTCTATTTTTTTAATCTATACTAACTACGCCTAATGGGCTAATTGTGCAAATATATGTTGCAGCCGATGGATTTGATAACAATCTAAATGCATACCAACTTCCGCTAAATGGAGTAGCACTATCACCTAAAACTTGTTGTGTTAATCTACTATCACCAAAGAATGCTGTTACACTACCTTGTGTATTAGTATCAGCATAAACAACTCTTGTTCCTTGATTAATTCCATTATAAGCCGCTGCACTGCTATCATTAGGATAAGGCACTAATGATAATAAATATGCATAAGATAATGGACTATTTGTAGTTGCACCTTGTAATAATAAATATTGTCCAATAATTCCAAATTCAACATTTGAATCTGTAGAAATAGATGTAGCATCCGCCTTAGTTGCTAAGTTAATACCTTTTACTATATCCCAATTCAATGGAACTTCTGGAGCTGGCAATAATTGACCACTAATTGCACCATTGTCATTTGTTGTAAAAAAAGATATTGCTTCTGAAGGTGTTACAAATTGAACAACAGCAGAATCCCATCCAGATAAATCTTGGTAATAATAACCTAAAGAATTAAATGAACTAGTTGCATCAATTGTTTTACTAATTTTTGAGCTAAATTTTTGAAGTCTAATTAATAACTTACTTACTGAAGTTGCCATTTTGTTTTATTTTATTGTTGTTCTTGTAATTGTTGTTCTTGTTGTTGTTGTGGTTGTCCTTGTTGTTGCATTTGCTGTTGCTCTGCTTCTTGTTGTTGAGCTAAAGCTTTTTGTTGTGTTTCGTTTTGTACTTCAATTGGAAGAGTTACATTTTGTAATACATTAGATATCAATTGTTGAAGTTCTGCTGGGTATGGTATATTAGCTTTAGCAAGATCAAAAACACCTTGTAATATTATTTCTTTTTCTTTAATTAAAGCTTGTTGTTGAGCAAATGCTGTATCGGCTTGCATTTTTACTTGAATACTAGCTTGTTGTGATTGAGCATTTTGTTGACTATTATTTTTAGCATTTTCTTGCTCTGTTTTTATAAATTTCTTTTGACCTTGTCTAAAATAAAGTTCACCTAATTCTGCATTTTCTTTTGCAATCCTAATTATTTTAAATGGATCAATATACATTATCAATTGAGGATTAGAAGCCATTGCTTGATTCATCATTGCTTCTAATTTAGCAACTTCCATTTCTGTAGGTAACATTTTTAATCTAGTAGTAAAATTTCTATCTTTTACATCATCTTGCTTTAATAAATCTCTATATTTTTTAGCCCCATATGTTACACTTGTATTTAATAAACATGCTACTTTTTTAGCTGTTTCTTCCATTAAATACATATATGCATCATACATATATTCCGTAGCATCATTTGCTAATATTCTTGAAGTTTCCACATTTGATGCTGCTACTCTTGGTTGTGAAGCTTGTTGCATTAAGTTTGGATCTACCCCTAATTCTTGTGTTAATACTTGATAATGGAATTGATATAATTGAATTAAAGCATTTAATTGAGGAGCAAAACCACTATTAGCTAATTCAGTAATTGGAACAGGTATTCTATTGCCTTCTGCATCTCTACCACGATAATAAAGCTTACCAGTTTGTTCCCAAATCTTTTGAACGTCTAATGGCTTTACTGAATCTCCTAATCCCAAATCTAATTCTTGCATTGCGTCTACGTCAATAGCAGCTCCTGCTGGGACCATTTTAGCTACCAATTGTTGAATCTTCAATCTAGCTAAAATCATTTGCTCGATAGGTTCTTCAATTTTTTCAGGTACAGCTACGTTTCTTTGGTCGTAGTTTTGGTACATATAAAAGCTATATGAGAATTCCGCATTACCAATTTCTTTTGGGTCTTGTGGACGTATCATATTTTTCTTAATACCCCAATCCAACATTGTTTTTGTAACAGGATTATATACGCCTCTATAAATATTCCATTTTTTCTCTTCTACATATTCTTGATTTTCATCAATTTTTTCTGGCTTACCTTTTCTTATTATTGTACTACCATTCTTTTTAGTTTTGGTAATAGTATATCCATCAGAATCTAATGTTCTAATTTCAAAATTCATTAAATCAATATTCCACTCATCATATGGACGTAAATAAGCTACGTTCCAATCTTGCATCCATTTTATCTTATCTGTAAGTTGATATTCTTTAGCAAACTGAGCTAATTGAAATATTTGCTCTTCTGTTAAAATACCACCATTGTCTTTACCATATCTTGCTCTTACTTCACTAATTTTCATTGATGAAATATGACCTCTATAAGCTGTATCTCTAAAATCAGGAAAATCTGAATATGAATAAATAGCATTTTCAGGACGAATCCATTCAACATGAATCTCTCCATCTTCATCCATCCAAGTATAAGTACATATTAATCCTACTTCAGCAGAATCATGAAGTATTCTTTCTTTTAAAACATCATTCCAACCATTAGCTTCAAAAACATTATTAACACCTAAGCTATATAATATCTCCTCTGGCAAACGATTAAATTCACTTTTCCATAAATCTAAATCATCTTTATCCTCTGCTACAAATTGATCTTCTGGAATAATTGGTATACCAGACTCTTGTTGTAATTGAGATAATACTTCTTTGTTTTGATAAACAAATTCAGCTTCATCAGCCAATTCTCTTTTTTTATTTGCAGAATTACTATCTACCGCTGTGACACTAATTTTTTCATTTCTTGACATCCATGAACTAACTAATCTACCTACAATAGTATTCCCTATAATAATTGATTTCCAATTTATATTTACATAATTAGCTTTCCCATTCATCTCAAGACGATCTAAGAAAACACTCATGTCTATTTTACCATTCGCTATTTGTCTATTTTTTCTAAACCTATTATTTCTTATCCAAAAATAAGTTTGATTGCCATATATTGTGGCATAAATATTTTGTGCTACTTTTCTGCCATATTCAAAATCAGATTTTGATTTAACATTAGTAGTTAACTGAAACGATTTTAATGCTTGACCTGCGTCAGATGCATTTATGTCTAATGGAGTTGAAGCCAATTTAACTTGATTTTGTCCTCAAATATACCAAAAAATCAACAAATTAATTAAAAAAAAAATTAACTAAGGCTTGGCGTATAACTTTTTACCAAAGGTTCCCTTTTTACTTTAAGTTGTACTGGCTCCATTAAACATACCAAAAGCATCAAAAAAGATACTGTTTGGTCAAACTCTGTTCTATTATTTGGGTCAAACTTTTTAGCGTCTTCTAGCAAGTTTTCAAAATCTATTGAATCAATATGATTTTCAAAATACATGACTCCAACATCAACTTGTTTTGTTAAACTAAATGGAGTAGTTGGGAATCCTTTGAATCTTTCTGAATCTTTTTTAGTTGGGTCTATTGATATTTTAGGATATAATCCCAAATAAGACACCCTTCCCCTATCTCTAAAATAAGACAAGTAATCATCACTATTATGCTCATACCAAGCTCTATACCCATAAAATTCAGCCGCTAACATTACTTGCTCATGCAAGGTTTCTTTTATTTGTGGTCTACCATAAAGATGACCTATTGCTTTGCCCGTACTCTTAGGGTCAAGTAAATTATATCTTCTTCCTATCCATGCAGAAGCTTTTGAACCATATTTACCTCCTTGACTGTTGCTATAACCATCAATTGCTATTGCTCCATCTTCTGTTCTGCCCGGTTTCTTTAAATTTATATCGTATGTATGTTTATTTTCTTCCCCTTTTGGCGGCAATTGTGTAATTTTCCAATGAAAATCCTCTTCTTTATCTGAAGCCTCCCTCCATCTAACAATTTGGTCTATATCTCTATAAAATATTATTTTTCTTTTTAATACAGGATTTTCTTTTAAAAAAACTTCCCTTTCGCCAATATTTAAAGCATTAAATATACACTTATCAGAATCTGTACTAAATGCTTCGTCAATTGTAAGTGGTTCTTTTCTAATACGAGCAGACAGTGCTCTTGGATTATTTTTAACTGTTTCTCTATCAGCTAAAATTTGGTCTAAAGTTTTATTCTCATCTGGATAACCAAAGTCATCAAAATTTCTAGTTCGTTTAGCAGACATAAAGAATCTATAAAGACCACTTGAAGTCGTACCATTATCTTGCCGCTTATCCTGATTACTTTCCTCCCATAATAATTTAAATGCATCTTGTACGCCATCTTTTTCTGTTGTAAGTTTTTCTACTGTGGTGGTATACAATGCCTTACCAATAATTTGACCTTCGTCATCAAGCAAACAATAACGCACAACCTCATGTCTATCGTATACGTTTACTTCTGTTGTTTTTCCGCACTCATCCGCTACATATCTATGTAATTTTTGACCATCATAAGCTACGGCATCTGCTGATTGAAAATCTATAACTGAACCTAATTCATCCTTATCAATATTTTCCTCTGCCTTTTTACCTCTTACGTTTGTTTTTTGGAATCTCATCTCAGACTTTGGATTTACTCCCAAAGACATATCATATTCTGGTCTAAAAAACTTAGGTAATCTTCTAAATGGATTTACCACTGTCTTAGCAAAGAATTTTTTAGCATCAGAGCCTGTTTTAGACTGAATACCGCCATTTGTCATCTTAGTCCTTGTAGTATATTCAGTTACAAATAAACCAGCTACAAATGACTTACCAAAACGTCTTTTAGTTACTTCAAGCATTCCCATACACAATGGGTCTTGAATACAATAATCCATAAAATAAAATTTCTCAAGGTCTGGATTTCTAAATTTTGGATAACCAATATCAATTGACCACCATTGTAGATATAAATAATGCAATCCAGTCAAAAATGTAGGCTTACCATTATTCATGTACCAAAAACCATTTAATCTTCTATCCCATTCTTGTCTTTTAAATTCTTCAAGTCTTTCATCATAAAAATCAACCTCATCATCTTTCTTTTTCTTATCAAAATCATCCCATTTCTTCATAGTGTCCATATACCAAGAAGGAAGTGGAATTCTTTTCCAATATTGTTCTGATATGTTATCAGACCTTTTATAAACATCCCTAAATTCTAATTGTTTAGTAATTATGTTAAAAACATAACCTTCTGGTGGTAAGTTACATAACAACCCTTGTATATTTACTATACTTCCACCTTCAATTTTATCGTACATAATTAATTTCTTTTACCAGCTAATTCTCCAACTGCATCAGCCATGTTTTCTGGAGAAAATGGCTTTTTATTAATTTGAACCACGTCTTTTTTTTCAGCAACTACTTCTTGATTAATACCTGCTAAAACTTCCAATGCCTTTATTGATGCTGAAATAGTGCCTGCATCTACCCAAATTTTTTGTAATCTCTCAAATGTCTTAATTTTTGGATCATCAATATCAATTGCTGTAAGACTAGTTTTATTCAACAATTCAGCCATTTCATTGGCTTTTCTATTTAAAGCATGGTATAATTTACCAATACCATCTTGCTCATAATAAGCATTTCTACCTTGTAAATACGCAATTTGTTTTTCTAAATCCTTTATTTTATCTTCTAATTCTGACATATTATGCATTTAATTTTTTGGCATCACTTTTTGTTACACCGACTAGACATTCCCCTTTTTCTACTAATTTAGTTAAATTATGGTCAATCGCAATTATTTCCTCTCTTGTATTATCTTCATTTTCATAATGCCTTAATCTTATAATGCTTTCTTCTTTGCCATCATCTCCTTGATATATAATTTGATAATCAGCAGATTTAACAGTATCGCAAACATTTCCCTTTAATTCACCACTTGTTATATATAATTTGTTCTTAATTTGCTCTGGTTCAATTCCTTGCATAAAACCTTTATATGGCTTAAATACCCTTAATGCTGTAACATAATTATGCAAAGTGTTCCATGTGGAGCCTCCCCTTTCTCTCCATAAAAAACATTCTTGCTCTGGTATTGAATAATATTTAATATCAGATGATGCTTCTTTTGTTGGTGGTTGATAGTTAAAAATTCTATATGTATCATGTGTAGCATTATGGTGTATTAAAATATCTGCACCTTCAGTTACACCAATTCCATCAACAACAATTGCATTTACAGGCTTAACATAACGCATATTGAAGTTATCATATTGCCTTTCTAATTTAAGTTTAGTTCCATCTGCAAAAGTGTGAAAGTTCTTACTTTCTAAATCCACTTTAATAATTACTCTACCTTTTGGAGCTATTAATTTCATAGTTTAATTAATTTAATTCAAAGTTAACGATTTTTAATAACGGTCAAAATTTATTATATTTGTTAAGCCAAACATATATTATATAACAATTAAAACAAAAACAAAATGGCACAAGTAATCAATGTTACTGTATTGCAAAGAAACCAATACAATACAGCTGAAGGAGGTGTTCTTACACTTATCCCAGCACAAGGTTTTACAGCAGTACCTTATTCTGGAACTATTAATGGTACAGCAGGTCATGCAACTATTACTCTTCCTGCAACTGGTTTAAACCAAAGAAGTACTACTTTAGTAGTTACTTCTACGATTGCACAGCTTACAACAGCAGCAAACGCTTAGTAAATTGAGCCCCTATTTTTTAGGGGCTTTTTTACTTTCTTTATATACTACCTTTAGATTTCTATAAATCCTTTCAGCATCATCTAAGGTTTTACCTGCCCCAGCTGCTAAAGCTACTGATAACCTTCTTAATTTTTTTGCGGCTTTGTTATTCATAAGTATTTTTTATCTGCCTTGTCCTCTGTATTGTTTTGGACGTGGTGAATGTTTGTTATAAGATTTTTTAGCTCTTCCTGTCTTTTGTTTACCAAATGTAACTTTTGTGGAATTAGTTAGTTTCGCCATTGTTATTTTTATTTATGATTAATTGGTATGAAAATAAACCATTTCCTTCATATTTTTTATTAACGGTATGCGAACCAAAAGATTTTTTTCTAAAATGCCTTAATTGAGCAGAAATAGAAGCCGGTGGTTCACTAATTAAATCAGCTATTTCAGGCAATGTTCTATACTTACCATCTTGCATTAAATTAAAAATTTTATGGTGTTGACCACTTAACCTTTTATAATCTCTTTCTTCAATGTAATCACTTCCGACAAAATCTAATACGTTTTGCATATTATTTATTTTTTGGTTTGAAAATAATTTTTATCAATTTCTCCTCCATCCATTTTGTTGGGATAGACCAATATGTCGTCATCGTAGAAGTTCCGCACCATGCCGTTGTGGTATAATATGACTTTCCAAACAGTGTTGATGTCACTTCCGTAATCGAGCCATGCAATTGCTTTTCCATATCCTAAAGGGGTTTCTACTTTAATAGTATTTATTAATTCGTGTATGTACATTAAAATTGATTTTCTTCTGGTTTATTACTTGATAATAATTGTAAAGATGTTACTCTAGCGTGTAATTGAGCTACAGTTTCTTTAGTTTTATCATTTAAATATGTTTTAGCTTCTGGCTTACCTTCCATATAAATCAAAGTACCCTTTTTAAGATAGTTTGATACATTTGTTTTGTCTGTCCAATAAGCACATGAAACCCATGTAGTTTTATCTACATCTTCACCTTGTTGGTTTTTAAACTTTTCACTGTAAGCCATTGAGAAATTAATCACTGTTTTACCATTCACTGTGTTAACTACCGCATCTTGTCCTAATCTTCCGATTACTGAAATTCTGATCATTTTTTTGTTTTTTAATTATTAAAATATTACTTCTCCGCCTTCTTCATCTTTGTATGGAAGCCATGATTGATTAGCTTCTTTTCTTTTCCAAAATTCAAGATTTTTTTTATTCAACATCTCTTGTATAAAATCCCTTCCTTCAATAAAAAATCTTCTTCTATCCCAAATATACTCAACCATTATAAATCCTTTTCTACCAACACTTTTCTTTTTAATTTTCTTTGAATGAAACTCTGCTACAGGGCTACTTGGGTCTGTCTGCGCAAATGGTCTATGGTAAACGGTAATGTTATCCATTTTATTATTCCACATAGCACCATCATTAACATCAAATACATCAGGACACTTGTAGTTATTAGTCCTATCTCTTTCCATTAATTTTGGATGCGCAATAACCCAAAAATACACATCATTTTTCTTTGCAAATCTTGAAAAATCAGCTAATAATGTTTCCAAATACTTATCAGTTCTGCCACCAAAACCTTTATAATCATTGGTCATTTGGTTAAACGGATCAATACAACAAAAATCAACCTTCTCTTGCACAATTAACTCCAAGAACTTTTCCTTGATGTACTGTGGAGTAGGCGAAAGCATTTCTGCGCTAATGTAAAAAATATGCTTAGAAATAAAATCATATGCTGCCTCGTAAATATCATTCGCTGGTCTATTTGGATTAAAAGGAGTACACTCACAACCTAAAAGCATCTCAACAAAATCATGGAAATATTCTTCAGCAGGCGTATCTTCCGGAGAAAATGTAGCAATTTTTTCGCCATACATGATGATTCGACTAAGCAATTGAGATTTTTGCCAAGCTGTTTTTCCATAATTACCAATACCAGTAAGTAATGTAATCTCACCTCTTTTTGGTTTAAAAAGATAATCAAGCTCTTTTACACCAACTCCCATAACTTTATCAAAACCATTTTGATTGATAAGCAAAGCTTTGTCCTTTACATCAATCCCATATACCACATCTTCAACCCTGTAATTATCCCCTTTTTCATCTACAAATTCCTTTTTAACATCAATTTCATAATTGGTGGTTTTGTTTACTAACTTTTCCTTTTGAAGTATAGCTGAACCAGCAATAGCCCTATTTGCCCTATATCCGCTCTTTACAGCCCCTCTCATCTCCGACATAGTAAAGTCATTACTCACTAAATATTCGGTCGCTATGAGGCTTAAAGCGGCCTCCTCGTTGATTCCAAACCTACAACACGCAGATGCCAACTTAAAAATGTAAGTATTTCGCTCTCCAGTCACAAAAGCATCGTTTTTATTCGTAAGCCACTTGAGTATTCTACGAAAGTTCTCGGAATCGTCAATTGTTTCAATTTCGTTGACTACAACCTTTTCAATTTTCTTAGCCTTTGTAAAAACCACAGCTTTTTCGTTAATGTAAATATCTGGATCAAAACTTTCGTAACAAACCCTACTTACATTGATTCCACTACGGTCAATTTCTGGAAATACCTCTTGAAGCGATTGAAAATGCTCTCTGTGCTTTTTACCATCTGCTATTTTAACCAAAGCTTTTAATCCATTACCCGATGGGCTAACCCAACAAGCATAGACAAAATCCTTTTGAATTATTTCAGTCTGCTTATCCCTCAAATCAGAAATATCATCAAAATCTAAAACTATAAATCCACTATGTGCAACCAATTGCTCATCCTTTCGATCTAATCCAAATTTACCACTAAAGCAAATTGATGGTAAATTTAGTTTAAGCTTACTAGCTTTTTCCTTATCCAAAGCCAATCTAATATCCAAAACCAACCCCTTACTTGCACCTAACTTAATCCTTTCAAGTGCTTTGTCAATAGTTATAAAATGCGGTTCCTTGCTAAAAATGTTTTTAAAAATAGTAGCTATCATCTTTTATTTGTTTAGTTGTTCAATCCTTTTTGAGTAATTTATAAAATCTTGATTTTGATGTAATGAACCGCTTTTTGGTGGCTCTGAATTTGATTTATAAGTTTTTTTAAGATGTGGAAATGTATTTTTTATTTTTGATTTCCAAGCTTTAATAGGTTTCCCATAACCATCTTTCCAACCTAATTCTGTCCAAGTTTCATATTTAGCTTTTAAAGAAAATTGGTATTCATCAAAAACGGAATTCATATCTTTTTCAATAAATTCTTTACAAAAACATAAAAATTCTTCTACTGTTGGAATTTCATTTTTTTTACTCTTTAGTTCTAATTTATCCTTATCCATAACCATAACCATATCCTTATCCATATCCATACGCCCTTCCAAGGGGCTTATAAGGGGCTTATTTCTTAAATTATACTTATCAAGCAATATAATTACAGAATTGTGAGATCTATTTTCTGGATTAAGTCCAGATGGGTATTGAAATTCTACAAATGATGGTATAAACCATTTATTCCCTTTGTCAAAAATTATAATCTTTTCATCAAAAGTTTTAATAGCTTCTTTTATATCAATTTTTTCTCCTATTCTTATCTGCGCTACGTCAATATCAACTTGCCATATACCTGCATGGTCGCAATCATCACAAATATATAGCCAAAGGAGCTTATAAGCCCCTTGTAAGCCCCTTATAAATGGTTTTTTCCACTTTTCAGTATCAGTAAATCTCTTAGCCATTTTTTTATAATTAATCGTTAGTAAAATCAGTTCCCATTGCTTTGTTTACCTTTTCTAGATTATCATCTGAAAATTTCATAATCCTATGAATTAAGATTCCGTACAAAGTGCCATATGGTACTCCTGATTTCCTTGCAAGCCAAGCTAGTGGCCTTTCTTCTTGCTCTAAATGTAGCAAGATAAGGTCTTTTACATTTTGTTTTTTCATAAATATTTTGGTTGAAGGACAAAGTAAAGAAGTTTTATTTATATAAAAAAATATTTTTCCCCAATTATTTTTTAAAATTTATTTTGTGGTTTAATTAAATTAATTATCTTTGCTAAAACAAATAACCTATGACAATAATACTTTCAATAGCTATTTGGGAATTACTTAAAATATTATATTACAAATTAATTAATAAATAATGGCATATAATAGTACAATAATAACCAAGAAAAAGCGTTGTGTTAATTGTGGTAATATTGATTATTGGTTTTCAAAGAAGATGTGTAAACAATGTGCTACATTACATTCTACGCAAAAAAGAATGGAAGAATTTGAAGATGACACAGAGAGTTTCCAAAATCTTGTCCAAGACCTTGACCATGTATTTAGCCAATACATTAGAAATAGATATGCAGATAAAACAGGCATAGTTGAATGTTATACTTGCGGTAAAAAACATACAATTGCAGAAATACAATGTGGGCACTTTATGGGTAGATCTAATTTAAGCACTAGATGGCTAGAACAAAATTGCAGACCACAATGCATGGAATGTAATTATTTTAAAACTGGTAATATAGAAGAATTTGAATATAAATTACACGAAGAAAATGGAGCTTTAGTTGAATATCTTAGAGAAACGGCTAGGCAAACAGCAAAACCTACAAAAGATGAGCTAAAAGGCTTAATCTTAGAATACAGGGCAAAGCTAAACTTGGTAAAAAAGAAATTTATTGAAAAATAATTTGTATTTTTACGGTGGTTATCATAGTTTGTAGATTTGTAGTTTTCTGCCCCATGTTTTAGAATGACATGGGGTTTTTTATAGCTCATAAATGAGCCGATTGTCGCTCAAATACGGCTCAAAGTTGTCTAATAAAGCAACTTTTGTGATTGATAACTTTACTATTAGCGAACTTATGTAACCAAATTGGGAACATTTGCATGAATTTTTCCGAATTATTCATGCATATTTTACACAATATGTTAAATAGTTAGGTTATAATATGTAAAATGTTGTAATAGAATTAGGGCAGATATGTTACTGATTTATATATACTTGTAACAAAATTTGTTAATTGTTGGTAGTCATACTACGCAAGTGTTCACATTTTTAAACCTTTCACGAATTCGTGAACATCACAAATTGTGTAACATTAATACACTTATTCGTACGATAATGTGTTATTAAAGTAACATATAGGTATTGTTATGTTAGTTTTAATGGATAAAGTAAACCGTAGAAACGGAAGGGGGATTACTTGTTAAACCTTCTATGCGTATGAAATGCAAATAAATTAAATTTTTTAAATTAATTAAATTAAATTAATTTTGTATCAAAAAAAATAACATGGCAAGAAACATTTCACCAGATTCGGTTTCTAGTAAAGTAGCCGATCTAAAATTAGGAGAACATCTTAGGTTAGATAATCCATATACTTCTGTAATGGTAATGGTATCTAATTTAAAGAAAAAAGAAATACATAAAGACAAACTATTTAAAATTACAGCTACTGACAACGCAACTATTGTTAACAGAATAAAATAAACTACTATGCATATACAAACTATCGTTTACCAAAGAACATTTAATTTAGGCAACTATTCTTCTGAAAAAATTGGTGTTGAATTTGCGATTAACCAAGGCGAATCAGCAAACAAAGCATTAGACATTGCTAGGGATTTAGTAGAAGAATACCACAAGCAAAATGTAATAAGATTAAAAGATTTAGGTGACTTTTATCAAGAAGTTCCAGATGAAATTATTCCTACTCAATCTAAAAAATCTTTAGCTGAAAAAACCATAGAGTTTATAAATTCTTGCAAAACAAAAGAAGAATTAAAAGCTTGGGAATTAATGGCTAAAAATAATTCTGAGATATTGGAATGTTATAACGCAAAATTTAAATCTTTATAATTATGAATTGGAATGAAACACTAATCAGAGCAAGCTCTGTAGGATATTTAATGACTGAGCCTGTTACTAAGGCAGACAAAGAAGCAGGCGTACTTTCCAAAACAGCACAAAAACATTTGCTAGATGTATATATTTCTGAAAAGTATAATAGGAGAAGAGATATTCAAACAAAGCAAATGAAAAAAGGTATTGAAGTAGAACAAGAATCAATTGATTTATTGTCAATATACTTGAAAAAACCTTTTACTAAAAATACGGAAAGATTTTCAAATAAATACATAACGGGTTTGCCAGATATTATTGATGATGGTATTATTGATATTAAATCTAGTTATGATCTATGGACATTCTTAGGTAATATTCCTGATAAGCTTGACAATTTATACTATTGGCAAATGATGTCATATATGTGGCTTACCAATAAGAACAAAGCTACTATTGCTTATTGTCTTGTAAATACTCCAGATAATATCATACAGCAAGAGAAATATTATTTACTTAAAAAGATGGATGTGATTTCAGAAGAAAGCCCTGAATTTATACAAGAGGCAATGAAGATAGAATTTAACATGAAGTTTGATGATATTTTAATGGATGAAAGAATATTGATGTTTCATGTTGATAGAAATGAAGATGATATTTTACGAATTGAAAATAAAGTTCTAAAAGCTAGAATATTTTTAGAAGAATTAGAACAAACCCATTTAAAATTTAATAATTAATGGGTGCTAAAATAGTTGATATTAATGAAATTTAAAATAAACAAACATGGCTAAAAAAGAAAAAGCAAACATTCCGCAAGACAAACAACCATATACAGAAGGATGTGATTTTTGTATGCAATTTGATTATGATGATATTCATGTAATTGGAGCAAGTCCAGATGAATTTGGAGCAATAGAATTAGTTATAAAAGCTTATCAAGATGCAGGCGTAACTTTTGTATGCCCTAATACTGGTAAGAAATTAAGATTATTTGCTCGACCATTATCTGAAGCTGGTAAAGTAATATTAAACCCTCCTACTGCTTAAGATTTTTTATGCGCATTGGCAAATTTGCGAGCTGCTTCTACACTACCAAATCCCCAAGCTTTTAAAGCTAATGCTTTTCTTGTTGGTTCACCATTTGGTTTTTTCATAGCTCCAAGCATACCAGCAAATCTGGCTGCAAAAGAAACTCTACGAGGATTAACACCACCCTTAACAGGAGCTTTTAAATGACCACCATGCGCACGATTGTATGAATCACGACCTTTTTGGTTTAATCCGCCTGCTGCATTTTTACCTTCTTTTCTTTGCCAAGCTTCAGACATAACTATTAAATTTTAACATGTTTCCAAGTTTTTCCTATATTAATATCTTTTACGGAATAATAACTTACTTTAAGATTATCAGAAACCCTTTTAGGAAGAAGACCAGTTAACAATTGTTTCTTAATTTCAATGACCTGCTCTTCTGTAAGCTTAGCCATACTGTGATTAGAACCAGTTTTCCAATTCTTTGATAAATTTTCTAGATGTTTAGTTCTATAAGCATCATCTTTCCAATTCTCCTTTTGAGAAACCGACTTCTTATGTTTAACCTCCTCAGTTCTCTTTATACCAAGATTACTACCAGCAATCTTAGCAATGTTGTAATGTGGTTGAAGAATATCTATACACTCTTGTTCAGTTTCTAAGATTTTATCAGTAGGACATTCACAAACAATCTCAAACTTAAAATTATCTTCTCCATGTTTAATAACTGCTCTAATTAACTTAACACAAGTATTTTTATTAGTTCTTATGTGGTTAATATGAGTATAATACCTTTTTATTAAATTATTTGTGCTTCCTATGTAAAACTTACCATCTATATCATTGCTAATTTTATAAACAACTCCGCCTTTCTTTTTTTCAAAGAAATATTTTTGTTTATATTCATTATCAATAGCTAATATCATTTAGCTTTGATTTTATTTTCTTGAGCAATCATTTCTTTAGTAGGAGATTTAGGTGTAGCACCAGTTTTTTTATTTTCTGCTGCTTTTTTTCTCAAATTGTCCCATAAACCGCGTGGAGAATACGAACCATCAGCTCGTTTCATCATTTTTAGTTTACTTTTCATACCACTAAGATACGAATTATTTCCAATTCTCAGACTTCCAAATAACCAAATCTATCCCTTTTAAGCCCTCTGGCGGGCTTATATGGTTTTCAACAGGTATTTGTTCCAATTTGGAACTAACCTCTAATTTTGGGGCATCTGTGTCGTAAGGAGGCATATTTTTAAAAGGTGCTCCTCTTTTGATTTCTTTTGAACCATAATTGTCCATAAGATAATTAACTACTTGTTGAACAGAAGTCAAATTCTGCTCTTTTTGAATTATATCCAACTTTTTTAAGTCAAATCTAACTCCAATTGGTTTACTTTTTGCCATATAAATATTTGTAGCTACAAAATTAAGTTAATTATTTGATTAAAAGTACAAATGTAGCTACATCTTTAGTACCTTTCCTTCCATCTATCCACATTTAAAACACTAGCTAACTATTACCCCATCCACCTAGCTAACTGGATCAAGTGCAAGAGTCAAACCAATAACCCAAGAACCCACCTAAACCCAACACCAACAAGCAATGGCACAACAACTGCAAGATGATCAAAAAAACGACCTACCCAGTGCAAGGAAGACGAAAACCCCAAAAAAAAATGGCTTGGCGCGAGCGGGGGGGACCCTCGACTAAGTATTGATATATAAGTTTTTGTAATTTTTCTAATATAAATGGTAAAAATATTTCGTATATTTGGTAAAATTATTATTATGGCATTAGCTACAATGAAAAAGGTGGAACTTGAAGCGCCTATGCGCGATACGGTTACAATGAACTATGCACATCCTAATGAAAATACCGCTAGAATGTACTCTCTAATGAAAGCAAAAGAAGAGCTTAACAGAAGAGCTGGTAAAGAAGTACCTCATAAAATTATTTCTCAAAAAATGTACAGAACCAAAGATGGCAAGTACGAAGGCGAAACAGTTATAACACAACAGGATTAAAAAATTGCTTATGTACAAGAATGTGATGGATTCAATGAAAAAGAAAGTTGAAGAAATTGAACCGATGGATTTGGGCGTAAGAGTAAGAAGAGGCGCACCTCAATATTACAAAGGAAAAGAAGATGCAGAAGCTCAGAAACCAATGGCAAGCGGGTCATCAACATTTAAAAAAGTTGAATTAAAAAAACCAATGTTATCTGAAGAAGAAGTTGCAAGAGTAAGCAATATTAAAAATCCTGCTAGAGCTGCAAGAGTCTTAGACAGAATGAAAAAAAGAAAAGGTATTGGGAATTCTACAATGATGGATTAATAAAATATAAATATGTTACAACAAATTACAGGCGAAATGGTAACCACTCCAAAGTTTAAATTAAGCTCAATGCGCAAACGTAAAGACATGGATGATATAAAAGCTCAAGGCAAGATGTTAGACAAGACAGTGGTAAGCCCAGCTCAAATGAAAGCGGATGAAGAAGAAGAGTTAAAAAAGAAAAAAATGGCTAGATCGGCAATGTTTAAAGCATCAGCTGAAAAAATTAATCCATATCAAAAAAAAAATTAAATACAAAGCAATTAACTGATGGCAGTTATGCAATGGACGGATGGAGTTATTAATACGTTTAGTTTCTAGTTTGATAAGCCTCCCTTAAAAAAGGAGGTTTTTTTATGTACAAAAAGTTGTACAATGTTATAACATGATGTATATTGCATCAAAATGAATCATTATGAAACGTACAACAATTTATCTAACTCCAGAAGTTCATGAGAAACTTGTAAAACTGGCAGAAAGAAAAAAATGGTCAGTAACAAAGACAGTAGAATTTATTTTGTTAAAAGCTGTAAAAGATAGAACCAATGCCAAGGAAAATAATTCTTAACATCACGCCTCAAACTCATGTTAGAGCAACACAGGGTGATTCAATCTTCTTTAGAATTCCAAGAGAAAAATTACGCCCAGCAGGTTTAAGCAGATTACTCAGACTAGAAAAATACAACAAATACAAAGTTGATCTAAATGCAGAAGCCAAATCAAAACAATTTATCCTTCCCCCAGTAGGAGCTTCCATTACCTTCTTCATACCGGTCCCACCCTCTTGGTCAAAGAAAAAAAAGAAACTACATCATGGCAGATTCCACCAGTCCAAACCAGACATAGACAACTTGCAAAAAGCTTTCTTAGATTCCCTGATGGCAGAAGATAAACAGGTAGCTCACCTAGAAGTACAAAAGCGATGGGTTGACTTTGAATTAGGATGGATAGAAATTTCTAGCAAAGACTACGAAGAGGTTCTC
>Ga0304729_1001061_pt1 | contig 18582 bp, 25 predicted proteins | sample C_131016_MF_Meta_FD_190475 | JGI IMG/M metagenome (GOLD analysis project Ga0304729, IMG submission 190475) | Freshwater microbial communities from Lake Croche, Canada to study carbon cycling - C_131016_MF_MetaG (v2) (version 2) | ecosystem: Environmental > Aquatic > Freshwater > Lake | place... | reverse complement strand
TGTTACTACGGGTTCTACTATTACTCCTTATGGTTTGCAATTGCGCCAAACCTTATTATCTACTGGAACAGTAAATATACCTGCAGGTATTAACTGGGTTTATGCTATTTGTGTAGCGGGCGGTGGCGGTGGCGGTACAACCGTTGGTGGAGGAGGAGGAGGTGGAGTTGCTTGGGGTTGGACATTTGCAGTTCCAATTTGTGTAGTTGGAGCTGGTGGTGCTAGTGGTGGATTTAATGCCGGTGGTCATACACGATATGGAAATATAATCGCTGGTGGTGGTGGTTCTAGCAACGCTAATAATAATGTTTTAGGCGGCGGTGGTGGTGGCGGTTATGGTGGCACAGGTTCAAATGGGTCAACTAATTACTGGGGTATTCCAGGTGGCTTCACCGGAAGTTCAACTTCTCTTAATGGGTCTATTGGAAGCGGTGGCGGCGGTGGATATGGAGGTACTACTATAGGTGGTGCAGGCAGTAATGGAGGTAGTGGCATTTCTGGGGGCGGCGGCGGAGTTGCTGCGCTTACTGGCAGTCAAACAAATATTGGCGGTAACGGCGGTTCAGGTTTAGTCGGTGGTGGCGGTGGCGCAGGAAGATTCTCAACTACATTAAATACTGGTGGTTCAGGCGGAAATGGAATAAACATTTTGACTGGAACAGTAACTACTGGTGGAGCTGGTGCAAATAGCGCTTCAGGTGCAGGTGCAGGTGGTGGCGGAGGTATTGCAGGCAATGGTTTACCTGGAGTGGGAGCAGTTGGTGGAAAAGGTGGGCTTGGCGGCGGAGGCGGAGGAGATGGATTTACTCATGGAGCTGGTGGCGATGGCCTTATTTATCTTTTCTACTAAGGAGCAACTATGAGTATAGATATATATAAGAACTCGGCATTTATTGATGCCCCTTATGGACTAACGCTGCAACAAACTTTATTACAAACTGGTCCTGTAATTATTCCTACGGGTATTAACCGAGTATGGGCTGTTGTTATTGGTGCTGGCGGCGGTGGTGGTTCCTCTCCGTTTGGATCTACAGCATTAGTAACTTCAGCAAAAGGTATAAATGGAACAATAACATACACATGTATAAACAATTTTGTTGCTGGACAACAAGTTGCAGTATCTGGTTTAACAACTACTTCTGGTTCTTCTTTAAATATTATTGGACAAGCAATTACTAGTGCTTCATCTACTCAGTTTACAGTTTCAAGTGGAACTGTTGGGTACTCTGGACCAACCCAAATTGGTACAGCAACTGGTGGAGGCGGGGGTGGTGGCGGTGGTGCTGGTGGTTATTCTCAAGGTTGGACTTATATTTCAAACTCTGTAACTGTTGGTGCTGGTGGTTCAGGTGGAACAACAGGTTCTTCAGGAACAACGGGAGGATATTCAATTTACGGAATGGTTATGGCTGGTGGAGGTGGTGCTGGTGGAGGTACTGCAACTTCCGGAATAGTAGGTACTTATGGTGCCGGTGGTGGCGGTGCAGGTAGTAATGGTTTAGGAACATTAGCTTCAGCAGGGTACACAGGTTCAGGAATAGGCCCAACTCGTTCTAGTGTTGGTTATGGTGCAGGTGGCGGGGACCCTAATGTAAATGGCGGAGCTGGAATTAGCGGTGGTGGTGGTGGGTATACAACAACAGTAGTGGGCACCCCAATATTTTTCTCTGGTGGTTCAGGTTTAATTGGTGGCGGCGGCGGATCTACAACTGCAACAGGCCTCGCAAATGGAACAAATGTTGGTGGTTCAGGTAACGGTGGTGCAGGCGGCTTTGGTTCATCAGGTACTGGATTTTCTTTTGGCGCTGCTGGTGGTGGCTCAGGGTTTATAGGTTCTGGTTCTAATGCTTTTGGTAATACTGGTGGCAATGGTGGTTTTGGTGGCGGAGGCGGTGGCGCTGCATCTAATGGTGGTACTGCTGGTTCAGGCGGTAACGGAATTGTTTACTTATGGTATTAAGGAGTTGTTATGAGTTCTAATATTAATCAAAGCCCACAATATAGTGATACGCCTTTTGGCCTTAAGTTACAACAATCTTTTACTACACCTGGAACTTTTTCCGTAACTATTCCGGCAGGTATAAATAGAGTCTATGCAGTTGTTATTGGGGGTGGAGGCGGTGGAGGAGTTTATGCTTCTGGCGGCGCAGGTGGCGGAGGAGCAGGTGGCTACTCACAAGGTTGGACTTATATTTCAAACACAGTAACAGTTGGTGCTGGTGGTGCTCCGGGAGTACTCCTTACATCTCACGGTGTTAATGGCGGTTCATCAATCTACGGAATGGTAATGGCTGGTGGGGGAGCGGGTGGCGGTAGCGGAAACGTTGGTACTGCGGGTGTATCCCCAAGTATTGGTGGTGCAGGTGGCGGTAATGGTAATGGGGCAGGTGCAGGTGGAACTTCAGGTGCCACAAGTTATACCGGAGCAGTAGCAGGCAGTATCTTTACGACTGCTCAGGGTAATTATGGCTATGCTGGTTCTGGGGCTGGATATACTGCAGGCGGAGGAGGTTACTTTGGTGGTCCAGGAGTCTCTGGTGGAGGAGCAGGCGGTACAAATAGAGTAGATGTTAATACTGGGGGCAGTGCTTCAGGTGGAGCAGGTTTAATTGGCGGTGGTGGAGCAGGATTTTCTGGTAATGGAACTACTACAAGCGCAAAAGGCGGCGCAGGTGGCGCAGGTGATTTTTATGTTGGTGGTTTAGGTACGTACCAAATTGCTGGAACAACTGTTGGTGGAGCAGGTGGTGGTGGCGCTGGTTTTTTAAGTAAAGGAAATGACGCTATAGGAAATGATGGAGGCAATGGCGGTAATGGCGGTGGCGGTGGTGGAGCATCTGGAAATGGTGGAAACGCCGGTAATGGTGGTAACGGTTGTGTACTTCTTTATTACTAATCTAATGTACAATACCCAACAAGGAGTTAATTAAATGGCTATTACGTTTCCGGGATCACCCACACTAAACCAAGTTTATTCAGACTCTGGTTCTGGTTTGTCGTGGAAATGGACAGGCTCTGTTTGGCAATCTGTAGGTACTATATCTGTTACAGGTACTCAAGGACTTACCGGACCACAGGGGCTTACAGGACCTGCCGGACCTACAGGGGGCAGCTTAACCTCAGTAACTGCGGGAACAGGTCTTACTGGTGGAACTATTACCTCCACTGGAACTCTAGCTATTGACACTACAGTTGTACCACAATTATCTGCATCTAATACTTTTACTGTTGGTCCACAAATAATTCAAACTGGAGTAACTACAAATAAAGGTTTAATTCTTCGACAAACTGCATCTCAAACAGCAAATTTACTTGAAGTTCAAAATGCTGCAGGTACTCAAACAGGTTTAATTATAGATTCATCTGGTAACCTTATTGCAAAATCAGGTATTGGCGGAGTAGTATCTTTTCAGGCAGGTGCTACAGGTGCTTTATCTAGTGCAGTTATCTATACATATAACGTAGCCAGACTTGGTTTAGTAATTCAAGGGCTTGCCTCTCAAACTGCTGATTTACTTCAATTTCAAGGCTCTGGTGGTACGGTTCAAGGAGGCTTTGATTCTACTGGAAAAGCCTACCTAAACAGAGTTACAATTGGGCCTAACGTTACCTCCGTAAACGCCGCCGCAACCCTTTATGTTACCAATACCAATACAGCATTTCCTACAGCTTTTGTAGCCGCTGGTGGTACAGCTAACGTAGACATCATTCAGTTTGCAAACTCCTCTGGAACGCCCCTAAATACCATTGACTACCAGGGAAATATTACCAAGGGCGATGGAGTCCAGATTGTCTTAGCAAGTCAAATCTTCTAGCCGTGCTAGAATTACACCTATACTTAAGGAGAAATACAAATGGCAACATATAGCAAGGTACTTTTATCGGGGCAGCCAACCTCTTCTGCTACCCTAGTTAACACCCCTACCATTACTACAGGTACTGGTTCAGTAACTAACGTACAGGCTCCTGTTGCTACCGCCATTTCTTTGACTCTTACTGGTGCTTCTGCTACTGGCGGTATTGTTACTTATACAACAACTAACACTTCAACCCTTGTACCTGGCCAAATTGTCTCTATTACAGGTTCTTTTTCAACTGCAGCTTTTAACTTAACAAACGCAGTAGTTGCATCTGTTACGGCTAATACCAGCTTTACAGTTGTAAGCACTGCAACAGGTACAACAGTTACTGGTGCCTCAGTTGCAGCCTCAGTAGCTGCGACAAATACAACGGCAACTATTACAACTGTTGCTCAAACTGCTGGTACTAACGTTATGACATTTACTACATCCGCTGCTCATGGATTTGTTCCAGGTCAAATTATTACTACTTCAGGTATGAACAGCACAGTATCTATCACCGCAATTGCAAACACTGGTACAACTGTAACTTATTCAACTACTACAACTACCAACTTATCAGTTGGTCAGCAGATTACAATCTCTGGAGCATCCTCAGCCGGATATAACGGTACGTTTGTTATTACATCTATTGTTGCAGCTACTAGCTTTACTGTTGCCTCTAACGCTACTGGTTCAACCTCAACAGCAACTGGAACTTACTCTTATGCTAACTTAGCTAACGTAACAATTGCATCTGTTCCATCTACTACAACATTTACTGTTACAACTATCTTTACTAACATTGCTGTCTCTCTTACTGCACAAACTGGAACCGCGACTTCATATAACGCACTATATGCTTATACAGCTACAACCCAGGCACAGATTTTTTCAACCCTTCAATTAGCGTCTGTTTCCGGCTTAACACCTGCAGGCTATAACGTTGGGTCTACCCCTATTTTGGCAACGTATACGCTTACACAGCAAACAGCAACTGTCTATGCATATGGTTTCCTAGTTTCGGTACCGTCTACTCTTACAACTACTATTGTTTCTCAGCTTGGAACTGCAACAGCTAACCCAATTGTAGGAACTCTTGTTCACAATAATACTGGTACTGGTCAGGATGAGGTCTGGGTCTATGCAACTAACTTAACTTCTGGATCAGTTACTTTGTCATTGGCATTTGGAGTTTCACAAACAGGTTATACTGCTGCGGGTAGCACAACTGCTATCCCTCTTACCCCAGCGTTAATGAACATTGTTATTCCACCTAACTCTGGATTAACTCTTATTACGCCAGGATTAATTTTAAATAACAACACAGCTTCACCAGCAAACTCTGCAATCTATGCATATGCATCTCAGGCTAACGCTATTGCAATCTCAGGATACGTTAACCGTATAGTCTAAGGGGTAAAGATGAAGCAATTTTTACCTAGAGGCGAAGTAAGTTCGCAGGTCAGTGATTGGCACCCATCTTCTCCTGCCTCAACACCTTTATCTAATACGCATTTTATTTTGCCCTATGGCTTAAAACTACAACAAACTAAAAATGCTGGCGATACATCAGTCACAATCCCTGCTGGTATTACATTCGTCTATGCCATCGCAGTTGGTGGTGGCGGTGCTGGAAACAGCAACGTTAGTTATGGCGGTGGTGGTGCAGGTGGTGTTTCTTGGGGTTGGACTCTTGCAACTTCGTATTGTGTAGTAGGCGCAGGTGGTGCAACCTCGGGTGTCAATGGTGGTTACACTCGATACGGAAACATAATTGCTGGTGGCGGTGCTGGTGCTAACTCAACTGTTCCTTCTGCGGGAACTTTAGGTGGAGGTGGAGCAGGTGGACAAGGTTCTGGTAACGCTGGTTCATCTGGTGTAACTAACTATTGGGGAATACCTGGTGGTTCTAATGGTACTACTACTAACACTAACGGCAATATAGGTTCTGGCGGTGGTGGCGGTGCTGGTTTAGCAACAACTGGCGGAACTGGTGGTGCGGGAATTTCAGGCGGTGGCGGTGGCGGGTCAAGCGGGTCAAGCGCAAGCACTGCTGGTACAGGTGGCGCAGGTTTAGCAGGTGGCGGAGGTGGGGGAACAAGCGGTACTAGCACTCGTCAAGGTGGTGCTGGTGGTGCAGGAATAAACATTCTTAATGGTGCGGTTACAACTGGCGGTACTGGTTCATCGGGAACAAACGCTAATGGCGCAGGTGGTGGTGGTGCTGGAGTAGCAGGTAATGGCAATCCCGCAGTAACAACTGCTGGTGGTGCTGGTGGGCTTGGCGGTGGTGGCGGAGGTTCAGGAACAACATTTGGCGCTGGTGGCGCAGGAATACTTTACCTTTTCTACTAGGGAGCAACTATGAGCGCAACTATTTATAGCAATTCATCATTTACTGATTCTCCCTATGGATTAACGTTGCGTCAAACGTTCTCTACCCCTGGAACTTTTCCAGTAACAATCCCAGCAGGAATTAACCGAGTTTATGCAGTTGTGATTGGTGGTGGCGGTGCAGGGGCAACTTCTCCTGTTTTGGCAACGGCATCTGTCACCGCAGCAGTAGGCAATGGAACTAATATTATTTATACGGCTAACAATTCATTTGTTCAAGGTCAGTCTGTAACTGTTGCAGGATTGGGTATCGCTTCGGGTTCAACAAGCCTAAACGTAAATAGCGTAATTATTTCATCTGCTACATCTACCCAATTTACTATTTTGAACGCAACTACTGGTACATCAAGCGGAACTGGAACGGCTAACGCAGGTGGTGGTGCAGGTGGTGGTGGAGCAGGTGGTTATTCTGCTGGTTGGACTTATGTTTCAAACTCAGTAACGGTTGGAACAGGTGGCGTTGGAACTTCAACTTACGCTAACGGCGCAAGCGGTAACGCAAGTATTTATGGAATGGTTTTTGCTGGCGGTGGTAGCGGTGGTTTATGGACTTCTAATGGTGGTATTCAAGGTGGTGCTGGTGCTGGCGCAACAACAGTATCTGCTGGCTCAACGGCTTCTACTATTTCTTATACTGGCGCACCAATAGCAGGTGCCACAGTAGTTGGTTATGCGGGTGGCGGTGGTTCAGGAAGTGTTGGCGGTGCTGGTGTTTCTGCAGGTGGTGGCGCAGGTAACTCTGGTCCAACAGGCAATAGAACTGCCTCAAATGGTGGCTTAGGATCTATTGCTGGTGGTGGTGGTTCTGCTGGAACAATAGCAATTGCAACAGGAGGCAACGGTGGAACTGGCGACAGATTTGCTGGTGGAACTGCAACTGGTGGAACTGGCGGAACTTTTGGCGGCGCTGGTGGTGGCGGTGGGTTTGCGGGCGCAGGGTTTGCAAATGGTTATCCCGCAGGAACTTCAACTGGTGCTTTAAATGACGGTGGACAAGGCGGTAACGGTGGTGGTGGCGGTGGAGCGGGGACATCAGGTGGCACTGCTGGTTCAGGCGGCAACGGCATTGTATATTTATACTACTAAGAAAAGGAAATAGATATGGCTACATATGCAGTAATGGGTGGAAACACAGTAAGCAACGTTATTGTTGCAGATGACCCACAAGATGCCTCTAACGCATTAGGTGCACAGTTAATTGAATATACGTCTGAAAACCCAGCGGGTATTGGTTGGACTTATGATGAAGAGACAGGTCGCTTTACTGCTCCTGAACCTGTAGAGCCGGTAGATTCTGCTACGCAGAAGTTACTTGATGCAGGCCTTACACAAGACGAGATTGATGCCCTAGTTGCTCAGGTTGCTAACCCTACTGTAGAATAATCTACATGAATTTGGTGCAAAGGGCGGTAGAACTGGGCGGAAAGTTAACCCCCATAGTTTTTCCACATGATCTTACAGCTTTAATGAATCCATCTATCTACATAGATAGTGATGGTGACATCTTAGTTAACGTCAGGGCTACTAACTATACGTTATACCACTCTGAGAATAAACAGCTCTTTCCCTCACCCTGGGGCCCTTTGGCATACCTACACCCTGAAAAAGATCAACGTTTAATTACTGAAAATTACTTAGTAAGATTAGATAAAAACCTTGAAGTTATTAACCACACAAAGGTAGAGATGTTAAATCTACACACCCCTATCTGGGAGTTTGTTGGTTTAGAAGATGCTCGCCTTGTTCAATGGGATAATAAGTATTATGTTATTGGGGTGCGGCGTGATACCACAACTAGTGGTCAAGGTCGTATGGAACTTACCCAGATAGATATTGATAAAGAAACTTGGACTGTTAAAGAGGTTAGCCGTGATCGTATCCCGACTCCAGAACCTGATACATCATACTGTGAAAAAAACTGGATGCCTATTGCTGATAGTCCTTATAATTTTATTAAGTGGGCTTCTCCTGTGGAAGTTGTGCAATACATCCCAGAGATCAAAACTACCAAACAAGTATCCCTCAAGCAAGGTATCAGACCAAACAAAGATCAACGTGGGGGGTCTCAACTTGTCAGATGGGGTGACGGTTACATCTCAATCACCCATGAAGTAGATCTATTTAAAAATTACTTAATTCAAAAAGACGGCATCTATCGTCATAGATTATGTGTCTGGAATAACAATCTAGATCTAGTAGGTTTATCTAAACCCTTCTCTTTCCTAGATGCTCGAATTGAATTCTGCGTTGGAGCGGCAGAGCTTGATAGGGATCTACTCCTAAGCTTTAGCGTCAGCGATAACTGCGCTTTCATTATTCGTACTCCAGGTATATTGGTAGAGGAATTAATCGTGGAGGCCCTTAACTATGAGAATTGAAGAGTTGATAGTAGACCTGTCTAAGGATCCTTTTAACCCGGAGTTAAACTTTAGGGTAGCGGTTAAGTACGAAGATCTTAAGCAAGCAGCTTCTGCTATAACCTTTTATTTGAGGACTGCTGAATATGGGGTAGATACCCACAATGACCTGGCGTATGCTTCCCTATTAAAAATGGCGGTTTGTCTTTCTACCCAAAATAACAGAGAGCATACGGTACTTAATTGTTGGCGCCAAGCTTTGATAGTTAACCCGGATCGTCCTGAAGCTTATTTTATTATGGCCCAGTATCATGAACAAAAAGCGGAATGGCATGAAGCCTATACCTGGGCAGTTATGGGCCTTTCTAAAGTTGAGCAAACGCCCCTGCCCGTTGATGTAGGTTACCCTGGAAACTTTGCCCTAGAGTTTGAAAAAGCGGTTGCTGGTTGGTGGATAGGAAGAGCCGAAGAGTCAAAAGCTATATTTTCCAAACTACTTACTATGGACATTCCTAGTAACTATGTGGAAGCCATTATAGATAATTTTAAGCGTATAAACCCTTCCTAATAGATATCCCTCCTGCTATAGTAGGGGCATAACTAAGGAGCACCATGACAGCTGTATTTCCTAATAGCGTACGAAACTACACCGCTCAACAGGACCTTGTAAACACCGTTATTGCTGACAACGTTAACTCTCTGCAAGAAGAAGTAAAGCAGATTGAGACAGTTATCGGTAGTGCGGCCACGTCACAAAATCCTCTTGTCTCTACATGGTCTGGGTCGTTCTCTCAAAGTACAACTTGGGGAACTCTCTATGATCGTATTGCTAATATTGAGGCGGGAATTTTACAAGGTACGTCTTCTGGACCTTATGTTTTTAAATCCGGTGGAAGCACAATTACCGTAACTACAGCAACCGCTGCCCCAGGATTAACTCTTACTACAAGTTCCGGAACTAATAATCTTCTTACCGCAGGAATCTTTACCCTAAGCTCTACTGGCCTACCACAAGTTAGCGGAAGTAACGTTCTCTATGTAGGTAGTTCAGACTATACAACTTTAACTTCTGCTACCTCTGCGGCATCAACTGCTGCGGCAGCTAAGATTCCTTTATCTACCGTAACAACTGCCGGTGATCTTATACTTGGAACTGGAAATGCTACGGTCGGTCGTTTAGGTATCGGTACTACCGGATATGCTCTTGTAAGCAATGGCACTACTGCTGCTTGGGCTATCCCTACAGATACCTCTAAAATCCCTCTAGCGACCGTTACAGCGGTTGGAGACCTTATCCTAGGGTCAGGAGCTGGGGCTGTTTCTAGACTCGGTCTAGGGGCCTCTGGAACCGTTTTAACAAGCAATGGTACGACCGCAACATGGGCTACCCCAACTACCTACCTAGCTACAGCTAACGCTGCGGTTACTGCAGCAAACACATCTTCTGGCGTAGTTCGTAATATTTATTTAAACACTGCGGCACCTTCTACTACCACAGGATATCTTGATGGAGATATTTGGTTGGTCTACGTATAATGCAAGGTCAGATTAAAGTAGGTGGGTCTTGGAACCATGCCGCTAAAACTATATTTGTAAAGGTAACTACAGGGGGGGCCTCTGGTTGGCATAACGTAACCTCTGGTTGGGTTAAAGTTAGCGGTGTATGGAAAAAATGGTTTTTATCTACTTTCTTAGATAACTTTCAACGTACTACTAGCGCCACTTCTTTAGGCTCTCCTGATGGAATTAAAACTTGGAGTAACATTCGCGGTGCTTGGGGCATTGTAAGTAACACAGCAACAGCTAATTCTGCTGCCAGTACATACCCAATTGCAACTATTGACTTTGGTTCTACAGATGTAACGATTCTTCAAGATGGCTTAACTCCAGGTGTTGGTGCTGCTTTTTGGGTGACTGATAGCAATAACTGGTGGGCTACGGCTACTAATGAAACTCAAAACTCTCAAACTCAATATGTAGCTGGTAGTACTAGCTACGGTACTTGTTATTCCCCCGCTACTACTAACTACGGCACTTGCTATAACGCTGGAAATCCCAACTATGGTACATGTACTGGTGGTGGAAATATCTATTTTGGTACTTGCTCTACCCCTGGAAATACTATCTATGGCACCTGTTATTCTTACGTTTACGGCAGTTATTACAATTCCTATACATGTGCTATCGGAACTAATCCAACCACTTATTATTCATGTTCTGGAGTTAACCCGACGTATAATTATTCTTGTCCTGATGGTGGTAGTAACACTGGAAATTCTTTTTCCTGTCCTTCAGGAAGTAACGCAGCTTATAATTATACTTGCGCTACTGGAACTAATGCGCCATATTATACAACTACGTACTCTTATGCCTATACAGTAAATGTTCTTAAGTCTATAGCTGGAACAATTACTACGGCAGCAACGTTTACTTTTTCATCTTTAGTTGTTGGCCTTAAAACATTAATATACGGATCAACAGGAAACATAACTGTTAGGGCCTATTCAGCTTCAGGATTTGGCAGTCAAATTGGCTCTGATCAGACCTATACAGCCCCAAGTTACACAGCAACTACAACTCATGGTATAATTCTTGCTCCAGCAAACTATGCACAGGGCACTACATTTTCTAGTTACGAAGTAGACTTTATAACAATTTAGGGATAAAAATGGCATTTAAAAATCGGTACAAAGAAGAACTTAAACAATACAAAAATAACAAAAGAAAAAACTTTATAAAATCTTTGCCGCATAAATTAGGTTTTCATTTTCATTGGTATAAAGACTTACAAATGAAAAATATTATAGAACAAAATTTATTGCCAGATACCTCTTCTGTTAATAAACATCTTGCTTTTATAATAGATGATGAAGTAGTAGAGATCATGCACTGTCAAGAAAGATTAGCTGCTATTTTATTAAGTAATCCAAAAATTGTTGAAGTATTAGACCTTACTATGGTTAAAGTTGGATATAAATATAAAAACAATAAGTTTATAAAATAACTTTTAAGGAGGCAAAATGTATAAAAAAATAGAGTTTGTACTAGATTCTGGATACACTCTTCCAATTAATATTCCAATACCCGCAGCATCAATTTTACCTAATTGGTGGAAAGAAGGGGAATCTTTTATTAATAGAGAAACTGGTGCTTTAGATATGAGTACCCCAGATTTAAAAGCTGCAGGTATGAAATCTTGCATGCCATTTCTTGATGCTCTTAATTCAGGTTATTTTCTTACTACTTGGGTTGATATTGAAATTACTAAAAATGACGGGGTAGAAATTAAGTACAAATATTTAGATAAAAATTCTAAGGGGGAAAATATTTATAGCGCCATTGATTGGGGAATGGTTAAAGAAAGAAATGGAGCTATTGGGTATACGATTCCACGTCCTGCCGGTCATTCTCACAATCACATGGTATGGGATAGTAAATGGGGTTGGGAAGTTCCTAAGGGGTGGAGCGTGCTTGTTACACATCCTTTAAACCAAGCACAATTACCTTTTACAACATTATCCGCTATAGTAGACAGTGATAGATATGTCCCTCATGGAAATATTCCTTTCTTTTTGAAAGAAGGTTGGACAGGTGTTATTGAAAAAGGAACTCCTTTTGCTCAGTTAATACCGATTAATCGGCAAGAATGGATGGCTACCTCTAAAGTAGCCGGTCCTAAAGAAAAATTTATTGCCAATAAAGCTAGGTCTGTGCAATTTGGTTATTATAGGTCTAAACTTTGGGTACCTAAAAAATATAGAAATGATACAGATGTTTAAAAATAATAAAAAATTAAGCATTACGCCAACAAAAGATAACACAATTGAGTTTTTGCTTACTGATACTGATTTAAATAGTTCCCCCGTAAATATAGTAAGGGGCATAGATAAAATACCTGACTGGTATAAAGACCTTACTATTAGAACTTCAATTACTCATGAAGAAGAAAATGTTACGCACACTAATTTTACAATTAAACGTTGCATTCCTGTGTTAGATGTTTTAACTTTAGGGTACTATATTGTTACCGCTAGAGACTATACATTTAAGTATGATGAGGAAAAAGGTCACCATACAATATCCGGGGCTTTTAATACATCCTATCAACCAGTAAGTATGCACCCCATAGAACAACTTGGGGGTATGCCATTTTCTTCTGAGTATTGTGTCTTTGCCTATAAGTGGATTAACCCATATGTAATCAAAACTCCAGCTGGGTATAGCTCTTTGATAAGTCATCCATCTAATTCCCCATACCTACCCTTTTATACCCTTGGTGGGGTTGTAGATACAGACTCTTATTTTAGGCCTATAAATTTTCCATTCCTTGTTAAGAATACGTTTAGTGGGGTTTTACCCGCAGGAACCCCTATAGCCCAGATTACCCCTTTTAAAAGAGATGAGTGGTCTTCAAAAATTATCACTAACCCTTCCGATGAATTTAGGGTAAGCCAAAATTTGTTAACAGAACAGTACGAAAAAGATAGGCAAGGGCCTGGCGGCAAGGAAGTAGGCGGGGTTTATAAAAAGCTTTACCGCACTAAAAAACGGTATCTTTAATACTATAGGTCTTACTTATATAAGTTTCCTGTATACTATAGGAAATTGGTAAATTAATTTTAGGAGATTTTAATGGCTACTGAGTCAAATAATAAGCAAATAGATCCGTACCGTGATGACCTGCCTAAGGTAGCACTTATTGTTGGTACCGAAGTTCTACAGGTTATGGCTGTTGAAGAGTCTACTCTTGCAGCTTTTAAAAGCAACCCAATTTTTGTGGATCTAGGTTTTAATACTGATAGAATTATGCAGGGTGATACATATAACCCAAGCACAGGTAAATTCACTCGTTATGAAGATGTTCTTGCTGCACGTGCTAAGGCTGCCGGTAACTAAGTTTTGTAGGGGAGGCAAAAAATGAATCCTTGGGAAGAATATAAAGCTAAAAACGGAGTTACTCCTTTAGATTTATTGAGACTTAAAAGTCAAACAATTCCTAAAGAAAAAGCTGACGCTAGGTATACCATATGTTTATCTTGTCCTTTTTTGCAAAAAATGACGAAGCAGTGTTTAAAGTGTGGATGCTTTATGGCAGCAAAAACTAAGTTAGATTTAGCAACATGTCCCATTGGTAAATGGGGCGAATACACCGAAGATACGGAGTAAAGATGCGTGGAGACCAAAAAGAGGGACGCTTCAACATCCAGTATGAACGTGGGTCTTTTGTCTCCGGTACTATTACTGAATTAGTACAGACTGTCGGTACATTTGTAGACTGGTGGATTTTTGATCCAGTAAATACTGCGGTAGATCCAATCTATGATGTGGGTTCATCAGTAGTTGGTGGAGGTCGTAAGTGGCTTAGCCCATTTACTATACCTGTAGTTAATGCCCATTTAGAGCAGGGTGCTACGGTACAGAACGACCGTGGTTTCTATAACACAGATATCTTAACCGTTACAATTAACGTTGATGTTATTGAAAACCATCTAAACTTTTATGGTGGAAATGCGGCCAATCGTCGTGAGCTTTCAACTATAGAGATAAACCCAGACGCATACCTGCGTGATAGAATCGTATTCAGAAATGAAGTATTCTCTCCGACACAGGTATCACCACACGGTATAATTAAGAACAAATACACCTTGTTACAGATATCCTGTGAACAGGTAAATCCGGAAGAACTAGTAAATGACGCGCAGTTCCAGCGCTATGCTGGTTATTCTGCCTTTGATCAGACTTCACTATAGGGGTAAAAATGGCAAAACTAAAGGTTAGTGGCAAAGTCCACGTAGTAAAGAAGAATAAAAAGGGCGACGTTATAGTTGACCATGCGGGGAAAAATGACCCTAAGTGGGATAAGATTAACCTCACCAAGAAAGCTGGAGCTAAGACAGTTAAAGAAGGCGTCAAGGCAACTAAAGAATGGCATAAGAAAAACCCCCATACGAAAGGTAAGAAATAATGGCAACCCCAACAAAAGCCTGCGAAAGCTGCAAAGGCACTGGAAAAGTTGTAGACAACGCTAAGAAGATGCACATTGATTCTGGCAAAGAGCGCGTTAGTAAAAAAGACTCTTCAGGATCATACCCAAGCCGTAAGACTGATAACATCAAGGGCCGTGAGACTAATAACATCAAGGGTAGGGGTAAGAAGTAATGTGTGCTACCTGTGGCTGTGGTAAGCCAAAAGATAAGCATGGCATGAAGACCCTATCTGCTGCTAATAAAAAGTTTGCTAAAAAGTCTAACTCAAAAAGTAAGGCTAAGAAGACTAGCGCAGTAAGAAAGAAAGGCATGTAATGGCTCACAATGATAAGAAGTTTGAAAAAGGCATGACCCCGGCTCAAAAGAAGAAGTTTGAAAAGCAGGACGAAAAGAATGATGCCAAGCTAGCCGATAAAGTTAAAGGCAAAAAGAAAGCCTGTACTTGCGGTAAGTGCAAAGATTGTAAAGCAAAAAAAGCTAAAAAGAAGTAACGACTTAGCCCCCCAAGTGGGGGCTTTTTCGTTTATTATAGGGAACGACGCCAGAGCAATCTGGAACCCTGCTTGTAACACCCTGCGCCTTCCTATGGAGGAATTATGATTAATTTAGCTAATCGGCTTGCTCGTGAAGAGACTGATGCCGATAAACAGGAGTTTGTTCGTGGCTTAGCCAGCCTTAACCAAAACGGTGGTAAGAAAATCGTTGTTGGTTTTGCTGCGGGGTTTTTGCTATCGAAGTGGCTCCGTAACCGTGGCTAATATTAAAAAACTCTTCAATAGTGCTATAGTCAAAGCGGAAAAACAAGTAATCCCTCACTATACTGCAAAGCTTCGTAGCCATGCAACTTCATATGGCTGGCCTGCAGAAATTACAGATCATATTAAAATTTCTCACAATGGTACTGGCCATTCTATTTCTTACCCACAAAAAATTGAAGAAGCCGTACTTACATTAGAGTATGGAACTCAACATGTTCCTCCTGCTCCGGCTTTACGCACATTTGTTTTAGGGGTTAAATAATGCCATTTATTATTAATGAGGATGCTGCATTAAAAACTCTACTCTCAGGTATCACAGTATCTGATAGTGGAAATGCCACCCGCCCAGTTGCTGTTTACTATGGCCAACCAGATAAAGATATCCGTCAACAGAGCTACCCGTATATAACTTTAGATTTAGTAGGTGTTCGTGAAGATATCGAACGCGCTCATCGCGGAAGTGTAGACCTTACCTATACTCCTGAAGGTATGACTCCAAATTACACTACTGAAAGTCAACCAGTTAACTTTCCTATCCCGGTAGACCTTATCTACCAAGTCTCCACATGGTCTCGTCAACCTCGTCATGATCGTCAGATTATGGCTAAGTTATTTGCACCTGGCAGACTACCACTTAGATTTGGGCAACTCACCATCCCAGAAGATAGCACTATGCGTCGTCTAGATATGTTGGGCTTCTCAAAAAGAGATACTACTGAAGGTGGCAAACGCCTATTCAGTAATGTCTATAATATTCGAATCAGTGCAGAACTGTTCCCTGATCAACTCAGCGCAGTTTATACTGTAACCGATGTCAATACATCACTAGGGTATCAAACTACCCTTAACGCAACTATTTGGCAAACAACCCCGTCTCACTAAGAAAACAACCTAACCCTAAAGGAGAAACCCCGAATGGCAAATCTTGCCCGTCCCGGAGTCTATATCCAAGAAGTGTCTCTTCCACAAGCTGTGCAGGCTGCAAATACTGCAAACGCTGTCGGAGCATTTGTTGGAATTCTTCCACAAGGTCCTACATCAGCACCTGTACAAGTAAGTACTTGGCCAGATTTTGTTAAGACTTTTGGTGGATTAAATGACTTATACCCAACTACTTGGGCTGCTTATAACTTTTTTGCTAATAACGGCCGCAACCTATATGTAAAGCGTGTTATTGGATCAGGTTCTGGAATAGGAACTGTCGCTATTAACGATGGTACCGGAACCACTACTACCACTACTGCTACAGTTACTGCAGCCTCTAGTCAATCTACTACAGCTACAGTTACCGCAGCATCAGCTGCATCCGGTACAGTTACCTATACAGCAACTAATACGTTTGTAGCTGGTCAAACAGTATCTATTACTGGTTTATCTACAGCTGCTTTTAACTTAACTTCTGTAACAATTGCTACAGCTACTGGTTCACAATTTACAGTAACAAATGCTGCTACAGGAACCGCAGTAACTGGTGCTACAGCTACAGCTACGGCTCTAAGTAATACCGTTACATACACAGCTACTAACACATTTGCCGTTGGACAGACAGTAACTATTACTGGTCTTTCAACAACAGCATTTAACTTAAGTAGCGCAACTATTGCTACTCGCTCAAGCTCACAGTTTACTGTTACAAGTACCGCTACAGGTACTGCAGTTACTGGTGCCTCTGCCACAGCTACTGTTACTGTAACAACAGCTTCTAATACAGTATTTACTATTAACGCTGCTAGCGCAGGAGCTTGGTCTGGTGCTTATTCAGTTAAGATTGTAACCGCAGGATCTGCTTCTCGTTTTGGTCTTGAGGTTTACCAGACAACTACTGTTAATGGAAACTCAACCACAACTTTGCTTGAGTCTTACACCGATTTAAGTATGTCCTCGACAGATAGAAATTTTGTTTTATCTGTTGTTAACTCTAATACTACTTCAGTAATTAATATCTCTAATAGTTTAGATAATACAAAGTCTCCAGCAGTTAACGCAACACCTGTTGCGCTTTCTGGGGGCAGTGATGGTACAACTGTTGCACGTGCAGATTATGCTTCTGCTTGGACAACATTTGATTCAATAGTTAACCCATTGGTTATTTACGCACCAGATGCTCCATATGCTGCAACAGGTACTCTAACCGCACAACTTCACGGCGATGCTGTGGTTTATGCTTCTAGTCGTACTGACTGTTTTGCAGTATTTGATACTCCTTCTGGACTGTCAGCAACAGCTGCACAAACTCAAGTAACTGCAACATACGCAATTTTTTCTGGAGCTACTTCAGGAAATATTGCTGCAGCTTACTATCCTTGGTATAACATCCCAGATACAACTAAGAGCATTGGCGTAACTCGTCTACAAGCTCCTGGTGCTGGTGTTGTTGGTCAATACATTGCAACTGATGCTTCTCGTGGTCCATCTAAAACTCCAGCAGGTCTTCAAAATGTTATGGCTCTTGCCGTATCTACTGAACACTTGTTTACTAACGCTGAGCTAGACGCCATTAATACAAGTGTTGACCCTATTAACGCCATTCGTCAGGTTCCTGGCGCAGGTATCGTTATCATGGGTGGTCGCACTCTAGATAATACTCCAAATAATCGTTATATCAACATTCGACGTTCTTTGATTTACATTGAAAAGTCTATGAATGATCTAACATCATTTGCTTTGTTTGAGAACAATGACTCACGTCTATGGGCTCAAATTCGCACTAATTTAAATAGCTTCTTGCTTGCTTATTGGCAATCAGGTGGCCTACGTGGAACAAACCCAACTCAAGCATATTACGTAAAGTGCGATGCAACTACAACCAGCTTCAGTGATATGCAGCAAGGTAAAGTTAATATTGAAGTTGGAGTTTCTCTTGAATACCCAGCAGAGTTCGTTGTCATTAAACTTGGACAACTAACCGGAAACGCTTCAGCGTAAAGGAGATAAATAAAAATGGCATCACCAACAGAAAATCTACTTAGTACCTTAATGACGGACCCAGTCCGTAATTTTAAGTTCCTAGTAAGCTTCAATCCAACAACAGAATGGAGCAAAGGCGATAAGCCAATGAAGATGGGGTTTGTATCTCTATCTGGCCTATCTGTAACAACTGAACCAATTGCTTACCGTGAAGGTGGATACAATACTAACGTTCACCAGATCCCGGGTCAATCTGCGTTTACTCCAATTACTTTTTCTAAAGGAGTATTGTTGGGACAAGATTCAAATCCAAAATGGATGAAGCGTCTATTCTCAG
>Ga0304729_1001060_pt1 | contig 18588 bp, 32 predicted proteins | sample C_131016_MF_Meta_FD_190475 | JGI IMG/M metagenome (GOLD analysis project Ga0304729, IMG submission 190475) | Freshwater microbial communities from Lake Croche, Canada to study carbon cycling - C_131016_MF_MetaG (v2) (version 2) | ecosystem: Environmental > Aquatic > Freshwater > Lake | place... | reverse complement strand
ATCACAAAAAGCTCTTGGCGGGAACGGCGCGGCTTGATGACTTGCAGAAACTTGTTGGGATGATACGTGTGTGGCACTACGAGCAAACTCTGCCATGGTCGGACGGTGGGTCACGCCTATTGCCCATGAAGAATTTCTTCGACTACAAGGCTACGTTATCCGACTACGAGCATCAGTTTGAAGATGCGGTGAAAGACTTCCTTGTAGAGTACGACACGCTGGTAACTGCTGCGGCGTTTCAATTGGGCGACTTATTCAACAAGGATGACTATCCCGATGCCATCAAGCTAATGAGTAAGTTCCGCATGCGTTATGTGTTCCTGCCAGTGCCCGAGGCTGGTGACTTCCGCATAGATGTGAACGAGGCAAGCAAGACCGAATTGCAAGAGCAGTACGCCAAGTTCTACACCGATAAGCTGAACGACGCCATGCAAGATGCGTGGGACAGGCTGCATGATTGTTTACGCAAGATGAGTGACAAGCTGGCAGGTGATGAGAAGCAAATCTTCCGCGATTCACTTGTGCATAACGCAAGCGACATGTGTGAATTGCTAACTAAGTTGAACGTGACCAACGACCCCAAGTTAGAGGATGCACGTAAAAAGCTGGAGAGTGCGTTGGTAGGTGTGTCCGCAACTGATCTGCGTAAGGACGATGCGTTGCGCTTGGACACCAAAGCAAAAGTAGATGCCATCCTCGGCATGTTTTGATTAACAACTGTTAATAAGGAGAAATTGTATGTTGAATATTGGTAACGTCGATGGTATGTCCGAGGCAATGAAGAAGATGCTTGCGGAGTTCCGGAGGGTGCAAGTAAGCCGCTTCCCGATAGATGTTGTATGTAATGGTTTGGCGCTGCATTTTATAGATAGCCGGTTCCCCACGAATAAATTTAACTACCGTAATGTATCCGCATCCTTGCGTGAGGAGAGAGATGAGGAGCACAACATAACTTATACGATAACAAGTCGGCTAATAACTAATGAAAAGTTTCGCCCCGATAAGGTAGCGCACCATAGTCGTACAACAAACGACCCCAAGAAGATGTTTAAGTTCATGCGGGACTACATCAAGCCGCTGTCAGCGTTGGAGATAGCAAAGCGAAGCATGGACGAGGTTAAAGAGCAGTTTTCTACTTGGAAGCAAGATATGAGGTACAAGGTACAAAGCGATATCAATGTAAGTACTACTGATCTGCTTGAAGAAGTTAGGCGGCTCAGAGATATTGGGGTGAAACCGCAGACTGCGCGGTTTGAGAAACTGTACTCCCAAGATTTGGACGCCTACGAGCACTATGAGAAACAAGTTAAGCATAAGAAGTTTAGGCAGGCGCATGTGTACGTACAGCCCGATGAGTCCGTTCAGGTCACCATGGTGGATGACGACGCAAAGGCCAGCACTGAGGTATACGAGTCCCTTTCAGAGTGCCCTGAGTGGTTGCAGCAAGGCATCACGATGCTGCGTATGTTGGACGACAAGCAACGCAACAAAGGAATCGTTGGTCTTGGCACCAAGTGGGGCGATAGTGATTTTTGGGTGGATGCTCCTGAGCAATAGAATAAATCAATTAGCACTAAGCATTTAAGTATGTAAGAATGTTATAAATTCTATGGCAGTTACAAAAGATAAAGATTACGTGTGCTTGATTGTCATGTGTGACGACGGAGACTGGCATCACATGGACTTGTTGGACAACCAAGAGTTGAGCATAACCACACTACTCAATAAGGAGTGTGAGTTACCGGGGTTTATGAAAGAGCGCATTGCTCTGATGTGCTTATGTACTGCTGGAAACAAAGGAGGTGTTTATGGAAGACGGATAAGCGAGGGTAGGTTAGCCGTGTATCTCACATACCGTGAGTACACAAATCTTAGACAGATAGCAGACAAACAACTTAAACGGAGAAATTCATGAAACAAACCATAGGTCAAAAAATTATCGCCGCCCTTAAAAACGGCCCCCTGCCACAGAAAAAGATATCCGAGGCAATTGGTTTGCCTAACAAACGTACAGGCGCACCTTTGTGGGTTCTTAAGAACAAGGGGATTATCAACCGCTCAGATTATGGGGTGTACGAGTTAGCAGATGTTAATACACCAGCCAGCGCGTCGGTTATTGCAACGATTAGTTCGGCGGTTAGCGCCACACCTAAACAAAGCACCGTTGAACGGCGCAAACAACGTGAACTAGATGACTTGACAACACGTCATCGTGAACTGCGACAGGCTATGGAGGAGCGAGGTCAACAGCTTCAGGATGCCTTAGCTATCATCCGATACTTGGAAGATAAGTTTATCAAAACCGTCCGCATGGTGCGCTGATGGCAACTCCCGAAGCCAAGGTCAAAGCCAAGGTAAAAGCCGCGCTAGATAAGTATGGGGTGTATTACTTCATGCCAGCTACGCACGGCTACGGTTCCTCTGGTGTGCCCGACATAATTGTTTGCATGCAGGGGCGGTTCATCGGTATCGAATGTAAGGCCAAAGGCAACAAACCAACGGCACTGCAAATGAGGAACTTAGTCGCTATCGCTACTAGTGGTATAGCAATTATTGTTGATGAGACAGGCATCGGGGCGTTCCAAAGTCTTATTGATCTTTGGGCGCAAGCGTCTATACCAAATGGTGGTCAGTTATTCACGATCTTCAACAATGCTGAAGCCACCACGGTCTAGGCCGACTGATGGAACTACTGCGCGATTGACTCGGATACTGAAGGGCAAGTATGCGGTGTCTGTAAAAGATATTGCACGGCTGCTGCGTATCAGTGAGCGTCACGCATGGAGGTTCATCAGTCGGCTAGAAGCCCAAGGCGTTATCGAACTGCGTTATCGCCAGCGGTACAACTACTACTCTGTTAGGAGAGATAAATGAAACTAAAACAATTAGGGGATGCCCTTACCCTTGCTTGGAATGAGTTCGGGCTAGATGGCATCGACATACTTATGCTGCATGAGGTAGTGACTGCGCAGGGGGCAGGGGGTGAGGTAACTATCATGAATATGATTAACAACTTCAGTTTTTCGTCCCCAGCAACCGCTCATAAAAAAATTAAAAGGCTATGTGATAAACACCTGTTAATAAAAGTTGGCGACACAGTTAACCTACGACTGAAACGATTAGAGAAAGGAGCACGGTATGACGAATTCATTGAGCGCCTCAAGTCCAATTGAGGAAAACGTTTTTACCACAGGGGTTGACGCGCTTATTGATCGCATGCGCACACATCCTGAGGAGTTCTTTGAGACCACACAACCAAAAGAGGGCGGGCGTTGGCGGTTCATGTTCAAGGACTACTTCCGTGATGCTATGACTGAAGCAGAAAAAGGGCGGCTGCACGAGGCTATGAAGCGAATTAGGCGCATGGAGTTTGACACTTTGGTAGTCAAGGAGTTGATGCGTGACCACGAAGTTGAGACAGAACCATCTGCGTTTGGTGCAGTGCCATCTAAGAAAACAAAACCATGAACATCATTACAGTAGATTTTGAAACGTACTACGCCAAGGACTTTGGATTCAAAACTCATACGACTGAGGAGTATGTACGTGGCGATCAGTTTGAAGTGATCGGCGTTGGCGTTGCATTGAACGATGATCCTGCTGTGTGGTTCAGCGGCACGGACAAAGAAGTTGCTGAGTTCCTTGGTAGATATGACTGGGCCAGTTCTTTTGTGCTGGCACACAACACTATGTTTGACGGTGCTATCTTATCTTGGCGGTATGGCGTCAAACCTAAGGGTTGGTTTGATACCCTGTGTATGGCGCGGGCGCTTCATGGGGTGGAGGCGGGCGGCAGTCTGCAAGCACTCGCTGAACGATACAAGATTGGCGTCAAAGGCACGGAGGTCGTGAACGCCCTTGGTTTGCGGCGTGGGGATTTCTCTGAGGAGCAGTTGGCGAAGTATGGCGAGTATTGCCGCAATGACGTACTACTGTGCAAAAAGTTGTTCGACATCCTCATGCAGGTGTTCCCAACCAAAGAGCTAAAGGTTATAGACATAACCCTGCGTATGTTCGTTGAACCCCATCTAGTTCTAAACCTCCCGATGCTGGAATCTCATCTTGAGACGGTGAAAGAGCGTAAGGCCAAGCTACTTCTTGCGGCTGATGCGGATAAAGATTCGTTGATGAGTAACGACAAGTTTGCTGAATTATTGAAGTTGCTAAAGGTTGAGCCGCCAACCAAGATAAGTATGCGCACAGGCAACACGGCGTGGGCGTTTGCCAAGACGGATGAGGGGTTCAAGGCGCTGTTAGAGCATCCTGATTTGCGGGTGCAAGCACTGGTGTCGGCAAGGTTGGGGAACAAAACGACACTTGAGGAAACTCGTACACAACGCTTTATAGATATAGCGTTACGTGGCACGCTGCCAGTACCCATAAAGTATTACGCAGCGCACACAGGTAGGTGGGGTGGGGATGACAAGATTAATTTGCAGAACCTGCCTAGCCGTGGGCAGAACGCGAACAAGTTGAAGTTATCTATCGAAGCACCTGAAGGCTACGTGGTGATTGACTGCGACTCATCACAGATTGAGGCCCGCACAGTTGCGTGGCTGGCTGGGCAAACTGATTTAACGGAAGCATTTGACAATGGCGAAGACGTATACAAAATCATGGCTAGTTCGATCTACGGCAAGGAGGTTGACCAAATCACGAAGGACGAAAGATTTGTCGGAAAAACCACTATCCTTGGCGCAGGTTACGGCATGGGGGCCGAAAAGTTTCAAGCCCAACTTACGGCAGTTGCTGTGGACGTTTCACTTGAAGAGTGTAAACGGGTCATATCGGTATATCGCTCCACATATAGCCGCATCCCTACGCTATGGAGAGATGGGCAAAGATGCCTTGAAGGAATCATTACGCAGAATGCATCAACTTTTGGTGTACAGGAGGCAGTCACGTTTGATGCTACCGAAAGTGGATTCCTATTACCAAGCGGCCTCTGGCAAAAGTATGAAGGTTTGACCAAGACCTTTGATGCTGAAGGCAAAGATCAGTACCATTACAAGACCCGCAAAGGCGATGTCAAGTTGTACGGTGGCAAGGTAGTTGAGAACATCTGCCAAGCTGTTGCACGATGCGTGATTGCCGAGCAGATGTTGAAGATTGCCAAGCGATACAAGGTTGTGCTTACTGTGCACGATGCGGTTGCATGTATTGCTCTTGAATCTGAAGCGAAGGAGGCGCAAAAGTACGTCGAGGAATGTATGCGTTGGCGTCCATCATGGGCCAGCACCCTGCCACTTAACTGCGAGTCGGGCATGGGGAAAAGTTACGGCGAATGTTGATCTAATTAATAACAAAGGAGAAAGCAAATGAAATTTATTGAATGGCTTAAAAGCTACTGGCGTACACCAACACCACTAGAGATGGTTGCAAAGGAACTGTCCGATGCACACTTAGAAAAACTTCAGGCAGAGACCGCTGTGGAGTACGCACAGAGCGTAGTCAACTACAACAAGGCGCGGATACTGCGGTTGAATTCACGTATGGAGAACTACACAATATGAGTGACACCGAAATTGTCAACAAAAAAGCAACTGACTTGCAGATCAAGCAAGCGATTGCGAAAAGGAAGTTGCGACCCGAAGCAGTGTGGCTTGCCAAATCGTTTGAGGAAGCCGAGGCCAATACCAACCTGTTCATCAAAGCACAGATACTTGTTGGCGCTAAAGATCGCAACAGAGACCTGACAAGAGCCTTTTACAGGGCAACCAACTCACGGGGGAATCGGACATGACAACAAACACAGGAAGCCCAGCGTTTCCAACCAACAACTACGCAGCGATTGCGCCAGTGTCCACGGGCTACAGCGAGGGCATGACCTTGCGCGATTACTTTGCCGCGAAGGCGATGCAGGGAATATTGGCCCATGGCTACACTCGGCATATTAGAGTCGAGGATTTGTACGCTTGTGACGCTTACGTTATAGCAGACGCTATGCTGAAAACGAGGGAATTGGCTATGCTGAAAGCGAGGGAACAGAAATGACAACACAACCAGAAGCCCTGCGGATAGCCGAAAGATTGGAGCGCTATGACGCAACCCGTAGCGGGTATGCCCAACATTGCCACAAAGCTGCCGCCGAACTGCGCCGACTCCATGAGGTAAACACTGAACTGCTGGCGGCGTTGAAAGAAATGCTTGATGGTGAAAATAAATCATTTCGGGAACTGTGTGAACAAGCCCGCGCAGCAATAGCTAAAGCAGAAGGAGAAGCCAAATGAAAGACGATGAAGTGGAAAACCTCTTTGCCTACGGCTGGTTAGATGCCGCTATATCTATTGCCATTGCGCTGTTGGCGTTGGTGGCGCTGTTTTTCTTTGCGAGGTATTTGACATGAAACTACCTAAACCTGTGACTGTTGCCATTGTCTTTGCAACAGGGGAAGAGATACCGGGCTACACCGTCGAGCAGATGATGGCATGGGGCAAAGCAAACGCAGAGGCCGAGCGAGAGGCTTGCGCTAAGTTAATTGAAGACAAAGCATGGCGCTTAAAAAAGCTGGCTGTAGATACAAGTAGCAGTAGCACCAACACAAAAGCAATACAGGCCAGCAACGATGCCGACGCTATCCGTGCAAGGGGAAACACATGACTGACAGAGAACTACTAGAACTTGCGGCGAAGGCTGCGAGGATTGAAGAGGCAAAGATGCGGATTGACTTTAACCAGTGGAACCCGCTTGAAGACGATGGCGATGCGTTGCGGCTGGCGGTGAAGTTGAAACTCTGGACTCACTCTGGCATGGGGGCTTTTCTTGACGACCCTGATCCCTACGCAGCAACTCGCCGCGCCATCACCCGCGCAGCAGCAGAAATTGGAAGGAGTATGAAATGACAGGATTTGAATCAAAGCGCCAGATGGCGCAGGCCAAGCTGAACGATGACGACGACACGCTGACGATTGTCTACCAGAGCGGTTTTGCCGATGGCAAGCGATCAGCACAGCGCAAGCCGCTAGATGATTGGGATATTGATGCGATACGCCATAACATTGGGGTTGACATTGACTCCTTGTGGGCACGTAAGTTTGCCCGTGCCGTTGAAGCCGCCCACGGCATTAAGGAGGGGACATGACTGACCTAAGACAAGCCGCGCAAGCAGTGGTAGACCGTTGGGACTCGTTCTCTTGGAGTTGGAGCGAGAAAACCCCGACTGCTAATTTGATAGCAGCCCTACGCAAAGCACTGGAGCAGCCAGAGCAAGCCGAGCCGTGCATAGGAAAAGACCCGCGATGCCCTTGTCAAGATGGTGATGCGTGTCATTACAAAGACTGTGGAATTACGAAGGCACGGCCACTAGCACAGCCAGAGCAGGAGCCGGTGGCAATTCGGATGCCCAAAGTGGGCGAAAAAGTGATTTGTCTGGAGGACGAAAGTCTTGGGAAAGTTGTGTCGCTTACTGCTGGTGGGTCGCCAGACATTACCTTTGACGACGGGTCGCGGGGAACATATCTGCTGAGCGAGTTTGCGGAATTGTTTGGCTATGTCGCCCCACCCGCAGCAGAGCCAGAGCAGGAGCCTACCTGCCCCAAGTGTAAAGCGGGAGTTTTGTACGAATGCGTGGCTTGCAGCAGCAACAACTATCCACCTAAACCACAGCCACCTCCCGAATGGGAGGCCATCAAGAACATCATTGCTGAGTACGGGTTACAGGCAATTGATTTTGTTGCTGAGTGGAAAGCAGCACAGCGCACATGGGTAGGGCTGACGGAGGAGGATATTCGTAAACTTTATGGAAAAGATTTGAATTACCGCGATGGCAACTATGTGAGATATGCAAAGCGCGTTGAAGCTGAATTAAAGGAGCGCAATGGATACTGAATACACAGAAAAAACTTACGGCGTAGACCGCTTTCTTCTTGAAGGTTGGTTTTCCATTGAAGAAATTGAGAAGCTGCTTGTGGAAATGAAGGGGAGGGCAATCACACCATCCCTGCCAGTGCAGCGCCCGTGGGTAGGGCTGGATGAGGACGATATTCGCAGAATTTACGGCAAAGATTTGCATTACCGCGATGGCAACTATGTGAGATATGCAATGGCAGTGGAAGCTGAATTGAAGGAGCGCAATGGATACTGAAGTACACAACGGAGTAACAATGACTGAACATGACTGGTTTTGCAGATGCGTGGACTGCCTTGAGGCAAAACTTAAACAAGCCAACAAAGAAATAGTAATGCTGCGCAAAGTCTGTGACAGTAAAAAACAACGCTGGGTTGATTTAAACGAAGACGAAGTTTTGCGCTTGTGGGCGATATGCAAGATACCTGTTCATCTGGAAAAGCCGGATGACATTGGTCATAGGTTTGCACGGGCGCTTAGTTTTGGTTTGCGTGAGGCTAACTATTATGCGTTTTGTATTGACGCAAGAGAGGAGCAGAACACATGAGTTTCTGGCGACCAGAGTACGCAAATATGGGCGGGTTAGGCGACCCAACAGCCCGTTATCCACAAGGGGGCACCACTACCGAGGAAGAAACCGTGACTAACGAAGAACTACGCGACAAGATGCTGGCGTACATTGAAACGCAAGATGGAAGCTATGACGATGAGTGGTACGCATCACCCCGAGACTTTGCAGCAACAATACTGACTGACTTTGCTGAGTACCTTGGAGTTGAGATAGTTGTGCCCGAGTACATCCCACAAGTAAAGAAGGCAGTGATTGACCGCAATGAATTGTTTAAAGAATTGCTTCCCGGCATTCGCAATTTGTTTGACCTTGAATATAAAAAACGGACGGAGGGAGCGCCATGAGAGACAAGCGCATTGCCAAAGCAAAGCGGGTGGGTGAACCACTGGCAGTGGTCTACTGCATAAAGGTTACGCAAAGCCAGCGCATTGCACTGATGCGGCTTGGGCCACAGTGGTTACGTGAGCAGATAGATAAAGCTAAGAAGGAAAACAATGGAACCTAAAGACATGCCTAACTTTGCTTCATGGAGCAATAAGAACTTAGCGGACTTCTGCGCCGAGGCGTACATTCGTATGCAAGAGCAGCAAGAAGCTATGGAGCAGCTACGACAGAACTGGAAAGACGCGATGGCAATAACGCGCAAATTAATGTTAAAGGATACCAATGACCGAACATGAACAAAACCTACGCGACTTGGCGTCAATGTTTGTAATGGCTGGGCTGCTGAGGAACAGCGAGATGACTGCGCTCGAAATTGTAGATAAGGCACATAAGGTCGCTGACCTTTGGTTGGAAGCGCGTAACCCCACCCAAGAAGGTGGCATTGCCGACATAACAACCAAGAGGAAGTATGGACGAAAAGCCACTGATTAAATACACATGGTCGTACTCTTCTCTTGATTTGTTTAAGCAGTGCCCTTACAAGTACTACCGATTGCGGGTTAAGAAAGATATTAAGGAGTCGCCCTCTACTCAGATGACCTATGGGTTGGAGGCGCACAAGGTTGCCGAGGAGTTTATAAGGGACGGAACCCCCATACCTGAGCAGTTTGCCTTTATGCGTGAGCCTCTTGAGCTACTCCGCAAGCGCGAAGGTAAACATCTTTGTGAGTACAAATTAGGAATAGACAGGAATTTCAATCCATGTGACTTCTATGATAAAGATGTTTGGTGGCGGGGCATCGCTGACTTGATTATCTTGAAAGGTGACCGCGCCTTGGTTGTGGACTACAAGACAGGGAAGTCAAGCAAGTACGCTGACACTAAGCAGTTAGAGGTTCTGTCTCTTGCGGTGTTCAAGCATTTCCCCGAGGTAACAAGGGTGAAGGCGGGGCTGCTGTTCGTGGTCGCCAATGATTTTGTGCCCGCAGAGTTTCACGTGGAACAACAAGGGGTGTACTGGACACATTGGATTGAGGACACCAATAGACTGGAGAAATCCATTGAGTTAGATGTATGGAACCCCCGGCCCAATTTTACCTGCAAAGGTTGGTGCCCGGTAAAAGATTGCGTGCATAATGGTAAAACTTCGTATCGTTAGGAATAATCATGCCCTACAAAAACAAAGCCGACAGAAAATACGACCAAGCCGCCAGCTACGAGGATAGCCCCGATCAGGTTAAGAACCGCATGCAACGCAACGCCGCCCGTGCTAAGTTGGCGAAAGCTGGCAAGGTTAAGAAAGGTGACGGTAAAGATGTTGCCCACGTAGTTGCCCTTGATAAAGGTGGTGGCAACAAAGACGGGGTGCGCGTCGAGTCCAAGTCTGCTAACCGTTCTTTCCGCAGGGACTCCAAAGGTAATTTGATATCCGAAATTAGCAAAAAAGAACGCAAACGACCTTGACAGCCAACCCACTGTGCGTAGAATGATACGCACTGATGCCGCTCATGTGTTAGGTGCAAGTGATATGAGTGGGGCAGTGGTTGCCTTCGTAATAACTGCATCAGCTAACGCCCCCTCGCTTTCTCCTTTATAGTTGTTTGGGGTGGTGAGTTAGCCGAGTGACTACCGCAAGTAGTCAACCCCCGACTGATTGTGGAAATGCCACTTTCGGTCTATATCCTATTTGGAGCCGGGCAAAAATGACAAGAGCGGAGTTTGAAGCATTGTTAAAAATACAAGATAGGTACTTGCTGATGGGAAAAGTTGTCCGACAGAGGCATGAGAACAGAGAAGAACTACATTCGGCTGATGTAGTCAATAAAAAAAATTACCCTGTTATGGAAGGCATCCCTAAAAAAACAGCGCATGGTGCAGTGCAAAGCTCAATCGCAAAATACTACCGACAAAATGCAAATCATTGACAACAAAGCGTTGCTGCTAAAAGTACGTGACCCAAGCCGCATTACGAACATCATCCCTAAGTCCAAAGCTGTAGGCAAAAATGAAGTGCTGGTGAAGTGGGGGCTGGAGGAAGCCCAAGTATTGAAGAACATGCAGGTCAAGAACGTGCCCTCGCCCATTGAGTCGCAGTACGAGTGGACAGGGATGTACAAACCGTTTGACCATCAGAAGGTTACATCGTCGTTCCTCACCATGCACCGCAGGGCGTTCTGCTTCAATGAACAGGGCACAGGCAAAACGTCAAGCGTCATTTGGGCGGCTGACTACCTGATGAACATCGGCGCGATCAAGCGCGTGTTGGTGCTATGCCCGCTGTCAATCATGTCATCGGCATGGGAGGCCGACTTATTTAAATTTGCTATGCACAGGACGTGTGCCATAGCCCATAGCTATTCAAAGGAAAAGCGCATCAGCGCGGCGAACAGTGACGTGGACTTTGTGATCTGCAACTACGACGGTGTGGACATCATCAAAGATAGCGTGAAGAACTTTGATCTCATTGTGATCGACGAGGCCAACGCATACAAGAACGTGGCAACAAAACGATGGAAGCTGCTCAACTCAGCGATACGTCTTGACGCATGGGTATGGATGCTAACTGGCACACCAGCATCGCAGTCACCTACAGACGCATACGGCCTAGCTAAGATGGTCAACCCATCTGGCGTACCGAAGTTTTATGGTGCGTTCCGCGACATGGTGATGCAGAAGGTTACGGCGTTCAAGTGGCTACCTAAGCCAACGTCGGAGAACGTGTTGCATGAAGTGTTGCAGCCAGCCATTCGGTTCACCAAAGAAGAGTGCCTTGACCTACCTGACATGACCTACGTGACTCGTGAGATTCCGTTGACAACTCAGCAGATGCGGTACTACGAGGCTATCCGCAAGAACATGATGACCGTTGCAGCGGGCGAAGAGATAACAACTGTTAATGCAGCAGCCAACCTCAACAAGCTGCTACAGCTTTCATGTGGTGCGGTCTACTCGGACAGTGGGGAAGTGGTGTCGTTTGACGCCAAGAGCCGCATGACAGCACTGCTTGAGGTGATTGAGGAAGCAAGCCACAAGGTCATTGTGTTCGCTCCATTCCGACACGTCATAGATATCCTCTTTGAAGAACTCAAAGCCAATAGCATCCCCTGTGAAGTTATACATGGGGGCGTATCAGCAACGCGCCGTACCGAAATATTTGCCAAGTTTCAGAACGATAAGGACCCACAAGTGCTAGTCATTCAGCCGCAAGCCGCAGCGCATGGAGTCACGCTGCATGCAGCAAACGTGGTGGTGTGGTGGGGGCCGATCACATCTATTGAAACGTACCTACAAGCAAACGCACGTGTGCACCGCGCAGGGCAACGCAACCCCTGTACCGTGGTGCATTTGCAAGGGAGTCCTGTGGAGAAGCGAGTCTACAAGATGTTGTCCGAGAAGGTGGACATTCACACCCGCCTGATTGATCTTTATAAAAATATTGTGGAGGACACTTGACAAAGTAAAGTAGTGGTCTTATACTTGGAACCGGGCACAAAAACCCGACCTTTTACAAACGAAGGAGAGAGCATGAGTGATGTAACTGCTGAGAAACTGACGAAGATATACGTCAAGATACGCGATAAACGCAAGGAACTTGCGAAGCAAGACGAGGATTTGAAAACGCAACTAGATATGGTTAGCGGTCATCTCCTTGAGATTTGCAAGGAACAAGGCGCTTCTACCATTCGTACTGAATTCGGTACGGTGTCTCGGAGGACAACCAAGAACTACTGGACTAGTGATTGGGATTCCTTCTTCAAATTCATCAAAGAACACGATGCTTTCTCGCTGATGTTTCAACGCATCAATAGCGCGAACATGTCGCAATTCCTTGAGGAGAACCCCGATCTATTTCCGCCGGGGCTAAATGCGGATACAAACCAAACCATCGTAATTGTTAAACGCTAGGAGAAACTATGAGTACTGAACTTGCAATGCTGGACGTGGGCCTACCCGCATACCTTAAAGAACTTGATCTAGACGACACAACCAAAGCCCTAATGGGTGGCGGCGGTAGTGGAGGCATGAAGCGCATCTCCATCAAAGGTGGTGTATGGCGCATGATGGTCAATGGCAAAGAGATTGCCCAACGCGAAGAGCGTTCTATGGATATAGTCATCGTCGCCGCTGCGCCCAAAGTGTCTCGTACCTTTTACCTAAAACAATTTAGCGAAGGTAGTGAGCCTGTAGCACCTGACTGCTGGTCTGCCGATGGAGAGATGCCTGACGCTAAGGCAAGCATGCCGCAATCCAAACGCTGCGTGGACTGTGATAAGAACCAACCTAGTTCGGGACAAGGCACTAGCCGCGCTTGCCGCTTCAGTCAACGTTTGGCTGTTGTGTTGGCAAACGATCTGCAAGGTGATGTGTTCCAACTCACGCTACCTGCTGGTTCTATCTTTGGTTCTGGTGAGCCGGGCAAGTGGCCCCTGCAAACATACGCAAAGATCATTGGTTCAAAAGGCGTTCCAGTTACCGCCGTGATTACCGAGATGCGTTTTGATACGAGCAGCGCCACACCTAAGTTGACGTTCAAACCAATCCGAGTGCTTGAACCATCTGACCATAAAGTTGTTATCTCGCAAGGCAAGTCTGACGCTGCGATCAAGGCAATTACTATGACCGTGGCTGAAGCAGATGGCGCTAAGCCGCAAGCCGAAGTAAAGCAAGTTAGCGCACCTGTGGCTAAGCCAAAGGTTGAAACGATTGCTGAAACGATTGTTGAAACGATTCCTGAGCCTGTCAAACGCGCTGCCAAGAAGGACGAAGAGCAAGAACCTAAAAAGGACTTGTTGAAAATCCTTGAAGAGTGGGATGACTAATCATGACCAAGGGTTACTCAATACTCACAGCCCGTGAGATTAAGGAAGGCAACAAAGCCTTGCTGGGCGTGCAGCTTGGGGTAATTTGCGTAAACAAGAATATACCCGTTAAAGACGTAGCGGAGTTTTTTAACGTGAGCCGTATTACGATTTATTCTTGGTTCCGGGGCAAGACAGTCGTTTCGGGTAAGTACGCAGATAAGGTACACAAGTTAATTGCTAAGCTAAGCTGATGGTTTAAGGGGGGCTAGGTTAGCTACCGAAGAGGGCGATTACCGTCACGCCTCTGCCCTTTCTTTTTTGATGACGCATAAGGACGGATATGACCACGAGGAATGAGTTTCTGACTCTGGTACTCCCGCCGCTGCACGAAGGTGAGCATTACTGCGCTTTTGGCATTAAGACGGTGACTGATAAGGACGTTGTTCGGCAAAAGTTTGTTGGCAGCATAGAGGAGATAAGCGCACGAGCAGATGCGTTGGTTGGGGAAGAATTTAATGCGTTCTTTGCTATGGCTAAGTTTGGCGACCCGAAGGCTGGTCGTACTACTAATAACGCTATATCGCTGAAGTCGTTTTACATTGATCTCGATTGTGGCCCGGGCAAGCCGTATGTAGATTTGAGCGAAGGTCTATTGGCCCTGCGTAGCTTTTGCAAGACCGCCGGACTACCACGCCCCACGATTGTTAAATCGGGCTTGGGGGCACATATCTATTGGGTGCTAGACACAGATATTCCACGCAAGGAATGGAAGTCTTACGCTGACCGCCTCAAGGAGCTATGTGTAGAGCACAGGTTTGACGTTGACCCAGCCGTAACTGGCGAGGCTGCACGTGTGCTGCGCGTACCTGAGACATACCACGTTAAAGACCCAACTAATCCGATCTTGGTCGAGATACTGCACACGGCCCCCACGCTGCCATTGAGCACAGTGCAGCAACTGTTTGCCCCTAGCGATGACATCCTAAAGGCATTGGAGAAATCTGAGTACCGCCGCCCGATGGATGCAGTCACGATGGCGCTTATGGGTAGCAGCCAGTCACGCTTTAAGACAATCCTGATTAAGTCAGTAGAAGGCACGGGATGTAAACAGATACTTAACATCTATGAGAACCAAGCGACTATTGCCGAGCCGCTATGGAGGGCAGGACTAAGCATTGCGCACCATTGTGTTGACAACAACAAGGCCATCCATGTCTTGTCTAAGCAGCACCCCGACTACTCTGCACACGAGACAGAACGTAAGGCCAACGAGACCAAAGGCCCATACACCTGCGAGACATTTAAGAAGCTAAACCCCATCGGTTGCGAAGGCTGCACACACAAGATAACTTCCCCAATACAAATTGGTAGGGAGATTGCTGAGGCTACGGCAGAAGAAAACGTAGTCATGGACTTGGAGCCTGAGACAAAAGAACTCAAACAATTCACCATACCTACTTACCCGTTCCCGTTTTTCCGTGGCAAGGGTGGTGGTATCTACATTAGAGCCAAGGACAAAGACGATAACGACATAGACGAAATTGTTTACCCGTATGACTTCTATGTGGTCAAGCGTATGCAAGACCCTGACTTAGGCGAGACCCTGCTGCTACGACTGCACCTACCTCAAGACGGGGTTCGTGAATGGATTATGACGTTGCCTAACGTGTTGTCCAAAGAGAAGTTTATTGGGACTGTTGCATCGTTTGGCGTAACCGCGCTGGGCAAGAAGCAAGATTCCTTGATGTTCTATATAACTAAATGGGTAGAGGCATTACAAATGAATTCCAAAGCGGAAAAAGCGCATAGGCAGTTTGGTTGGATTGAGGACGAGTCGGGCATCATCGTTGGCGATAGAGAAGTACGCGCTACCGAGACGGTATATAGCCCACCATCGGCACCAACCCTGCCACTAATACCGTTGTTCCAAGTCAAGGGCGACTTCCAAGTATGGAAAGACACGATTAATACATACGCTAGACCGGGTATGGAGTGCAGGGCATTTGCTTTCTTCATGGGGTTTGGCACACTGCTGATGAAGTTTACCAACCTAGATGGGTTCCTACTCAACTTGGTAAGCCGCGAGTCAGGGTCAGGCAAGACCACGATCTTGCAAGCTATCAACAGTATCTACGGAAGGCCCAAAGAGCTACTACTATCCCCCAAGGATACGTACAACTCCCGCATGAGCCGCCTTGGTGTGATGCAAAGTTTTGCCGTGACGATGGACGAGATTACCAATATGGTTCCCGACCAAATGTCCAACCAAGTGTACGACGTAACTTCAGGTCGTGGCAAGAACCGTATGAAGCAGCACGATAACGCCGAGCGTAGGAACGACACCAAGTTTCAGACCGGCCTTATCACTTCATCTAACCGCTACATAACTGATGCGCTGCTATCTATAAAGGGTTTTCCTGATGGCGAACTGAAACGTATTTTGGAAATCAACATCAAGCCCGATCCGTTTGACGACGCCACATGGGCACGCGAACACTTTGGAAAGCTGATGAACAACTATGGGCACGCCATTGAGCCGTTCTGCAAGGCGTTGGTCGAGCAACTGCCAATGGTCAAGGAGAAACTATCCGAGATGCAAGCGCGAGTAGAGCGCATTGGCGAGATTAAAAACGCTGAGCGGTACTGGGCACTGATGGCATCCCTTGCGCTAACTGGTGGGTCTATTGCCAAAATTCTTGGGTTACACGATATTCCGGTCAAGCCTGTGTTTGACTACGCCATCGAATTGATTAAGGAGACACGCGCCCGCAACCGTGAGTACATGTTTGACGGGGATGATTTCTTGGGTGGCTTTTTGCAGCGGCACTTTAATGAGATACTGGTTATCAATGGCGAGAAGAACGGGCGTACAGGTTTGGATAGCGGGCCGGTTAAGGAGCCACGGGGCGCATTGACTGCGCGATATGAGCCTGATACCAAGATGCTCTATATCGTGAACCGCAGTTATCGAGAAGATTGCGGCAAAAACTTTACTAGCTACGAGGATTCGCTATCGCCATACCGCAAGAGCGGTGCTTTGGTGGGGCAAAAGAAGAAGCGCATGACCTCAGGGACTTCAGCCAATACGCAAGCACCAGTAAACGCCCTGTGCTTTGATACTACTAAGCTGGATTTCTTTAACGAGAATGTACTGCTAAGTGAAGATATTGAACCTACCGCTGTTGATTGAATGGAATAAGTTTCAACCGGGCACATCTTTCTTTGTGCCTTGTTTAGATCGCAAGGGCGTCCAGAACTTTATCCTGCAAGAAGCCAAACGGCTTGGGTTAAGCGTTGTTTCCAAACAAGTTATTGAGAACAAAATTTATGGGGTGCGCACGTGGCGCAACGAGGATTAATCCTCAAAGAACTTTGCTTCGATCTCAGGACGCAACTTCTTGTTAAACACAACGCCGTTAATCATGTTCTTTTCAGCGTTTTTACGCGCTATTATGGACTTCTGTTTAGTATCACTAGTAATACGTTCGGTGGGATGTGCTGCATTGAAAGAGGCAATGCCATCGTTTACTTCATCAAGCATCTGCGTGTCGCCAGCAGTTTTTGCCATGTCGTATAGATTTAACAACCGCACTCTGCGTTGTAGAACTTCCCGCTCAAATGACTTAGCAGCAGAAGTTTTCTCGTAGGTACTAGACAGGTTTGCTGGGGAAAACCCAAAGGCTTGCATCACTGAGTTGTACGCACTGATATCTTCTTCAATTGGATCACCCTTAAGAGTCTTAGCGCCCTCGGTCATATAACGGAAACCCTTCATACCATTACGCACGAAGCTAGGGGCCAGTGATTCAATGGCGCGTTCTACGTGCCCCTCGTTCATCATCTTGATTGCCTTATCCGCATTGACTGCGTATGAAGCAGCGGGGCCAAGAGCTTGTTGAATAGCAGTCAAAGCAAAGCCATGATCGGCAATGCTACGTGGGTCATCCCGATAAATCAAATCCGTTGCAACACCTATACGGTTGGAGAACTCCATGTTGGTTGCGTAGTTCAACGGGCCTTTGTACAAGAACTCGCCAAAAATATCCCGCATCTGCTCGTTGAAGTCATACGGCTCATCATCATTGCCAAATAGCGCATGAATCATGGTAGCCAATGTAGACATAGCGCCGTAGAACGGCAAGCCCTTTGCGCCACCAAACGCCATTGCCATACCATAGGTTGCAAGAAGTTGTTTACGTGCGGCGTCTCGTACTGATTTACTCTCGCCTTTGAAGGCTTGATGAAACGCACGGGCCATAACAAACGCGCTGTTCCATACAAAAGATTTAAACGTGAAAGCTACGCGACCTAACGGGTGCTGCATCCACTTAGGCGCGGTAGCTGCGATACCTGAGGTATGGACATCTTTTACTGCGGTAATGGCTTCGCGGATAGCGTCTTGCTCACTCTTGCCACTTTGCCTTGCCAAATCATAGGCAGCTATAGCTGTAGTAGCGCGGTTGTATTTCTCAGTTGCCGAGAATGGTAAAGCTAACCCGTTGAGTATTTTTGCCTTGACCCCAGTGAAATCCGCAGTAGTTTCTCTACGCCCTTCCAGCACTTCCCGGGCTGTTGTGTGTTCAAGCTGGGCGTGATCCATCATGGATTGATACAGCGCCTTGTACCGTGGGTTGTTCTGCCACTGGTTGACCGCGACTTTGCCAGCGTTGAGCATTGCGGTACTAGCGTTACCAATACCATACCTACCCCCAAGCATGGGCCAGACTAACATAGGCAGCGAGGTTACGTTAATTAGCGCAGAGGACACGTTTCCTGCAATGTACTCAAAGTAACTTAATGTCGTAGCCCCGTGCGTAAGAGCGCCATAGGTAGGGTTGTGAAAAAAGTTAGACTGGCTGCGAATGTTATCCGCCGCTGCGTATATATCAGACTGCTTAGCGTTTTCTGCTTGCGCACCGATCTCGCCTAACGCTTCATCAATTTTAGAAGAGTACTCAGAGTTAGCCAGTTTCCTTGCCCACTTG
>Ga0304729_1001058_pt1 | contig 18625 bp, 19 predicted proteins | sample C_131016_MF_Meta_FD_190475 | JGI IMG/M metagenome (GOLD analysis project Ga0304729, IMG submission 190475) | Freshwater microbial communities from Lake Croche, Canada to study carbon cycling - C_131016_MF_MetaG (v2) (version 2) | ecosystem: Environmental > Aquatic > Freshwater > Lake | place... | reverse complement strand
GAGATTACGTTGCAAACGCTCTTGTTGCAGCACCCCACCGAGAGAATGCAAGGCTTGAGTCTCAAGCCGCTTACGGTCGATACTCCCAAAATAAAAGGCAGCTGTCGCCATAGCCCCTGCGGTGTAGATAGCGCTGGAGGGAAGGCGAAAAGATAGATTCACACCAAATCCAAAAGCCCAGTGCGCATACAGCCCAGTAGAAATTCCGCGCACAATCCCAGTAGAAACCCATACAAAGATACAGCGCGAAAGTGGTTGTAGCTTTGTCTTGCGATCTCTGAGGAGAAAGAGTTGAGCAGTAAATAGATACAAACTTGTAGCGAGCTCACCCGCCAGAGCAATCGTTGCTGCGCGTGAAATTCCGACTCCATTGAGTAACTGCTCACGTTCAATTGAGGTAAGAAAACCAAAAGGGAATACCAGCACGAGATAGGTACGGATTGATACAGCCCACCTACCGGTTGCTGCATACTTAAACCTTTGAATGGCAGATTTCACTTCACAACTACCTTGCCCTGCTGCCACATGCGAACTGCCAATACCCGAGGATTGAAATCCTCATCGCTCTTAATCCCAAGGCTCGCAAATGTTCTCTGTACCAACGTTTCAGTTGCCCGCAGCGAAGTCCCACGCTTACGGGCAATTGCAGCATTAGTGAAACCTTCAGCGAGCATCAATAAGATCTCACCTTGCGATGAACTAATAATAATCCGGTCATTTTCCATTACAGGGCGCACCGATGCCGAAGCAGTATTTGAAATAGATTCTTCAACCGCATGCACAAGCTCAGTAATCGAACCCAGCTCAGACTTCACTAAATATGTAACTCCAGCAGGAATAGCCACACCATTAGGAATAGCAAGGGCTGGGGATGCATGCGATGTCAGCACAACCTTGCCCACCCACGGATGTTCTTTCTCAACGAACTGCAATAAGTCAGCACCGCTTGGCCCCACACCATAGTTCAAATCTGTAATCACCACATGGGGATCAAAGGAAGCTACCAGCGCAATCGCCTCAGCTACCGAGGTAACAGCCTCAACCTGAAAGTTGGCACCCTCAAGAACTTCGCGCAGAAGATTGAGCGTGAACTCTTCATCCTCTGCCACAAGTACGCGTGCACGAAAGCCGGTAGACATACTTCTCCAATGATTTAGGTCTCCAGTTTATGGGGTCAGCCCCTCTGAAAATAAGCCCTAACTATCGGTTTTTACTTGGACTGAATCAGCTTTTCAACCCACTCAAGATACTTCTTACGCCCCACAGCAGGATCGAGATGCTTGACTGCAAATGCACTACCCAGCTTCGCCAATTCATCGAGTCGATTCTGATTCCTACTCAACTCTTCAATCTTCAGTGCCAGTGCCTTGGGGTCTCCTGCCTCAACTAACTCCGCCACACCTTCTAAAAACTTCCATGTTGCACCACCACGGGGGACAGCTGCAATCACAGGGCGCTCGCTATAGAGGTATGAAGTTAACTTACTGGGCAAACTCATCTCCATCTGTGTGCTACGCTCATTAACCAGTAACAGATCAGCAGCTGATAACAACGCTGAGTAATCTGCGTCAGAGACAGCAGGCAAAACGGCAATATTGTTACTACCTGCGCAAAGTGCCTTTAAGCTAGATTCTTGATTTCCATGGCCTGCGAGATAAATCTTGATGTGAGAATCGTGGGGCAGAGCATCAGCTGCGCGCACCACATTCTCAAGGTCTTGCTTGGCACCCATATTGCCTGTGTGGATTACAACAAAATCAGTTGAGACCCAGCCAAATTTGTCACGAGCAGAAGCTTTGTCGAAGTTTGATATCGCTCGAGCGGAGTAATTTGTAATCTGAGTAATTCGAGACTCGGGCACACCAAGACCGACAACTACATCTCTCATGGCGGGGGAGACAACAACTAAAGCATCTGCGCCATACAACGCTTTCCCTTCAACAAAATAAGCAATCTTCGAGATCACTGCCCCACCACGCAAGCCAGATTGCTTTGCGCCAGCGCCAGATAGATCCTGCACAATCAGCCCGAATGGAATTCCCAACTCCTTAGCAATTCTCTTACCAACTATCCCAGCAGCCACTGTGGGGATGCAAGCAATGACCAAGTCAAAGTCATTGCCCAACATGGTTTTTGAGACTCGTCTTAGATTCCACCAGAGGGAAGTTTCAAAGCGCATGCGTAACAGAGCATTCATCTTTGGAGGGACTAGGTGTTTGGCGCGAATGATTGAAACACCGTTATGCGATCCAGCGCCTTCGCCAAGATGAGCAAACTCTGAAGGAACTCTCCACCAGGGATAGTGAGGCAAGCTGGTGAGTACCGCTACCTCGTGACCTTCAGCCTGAAGCGTCTCTGCAAGATCTGTTGTGTAGACAGCGATACCTGTTGGTTCCGGCCAGTAGTTTGTAGCGGCTATCAATACTCTGGCACCCAACGTGAACTCCCATGTTTGATAATCTCATTATTGCACAAATCAAGTTTCTAGACTCTATAACCGAAATCAAGCCAGTGGCTGTAATATATCTAAATGGGCAAAAGTACGTTAGCGGTTGCAATTCTTACCCTGAATGAAGAACTTGACTTACCGGGATGTATTTCCTCAGTCTTAGAATTGAACTGCCCGATATTTGTCGTGGACTCTAAAAGTACGGATCGCACTCAAATTATTACTCGAGAAATGCATGCAAACATTATCGAATTTATTTGGGATGGCAAGTATCCGAAGAAGAAACAATGGACCATTAACAAATTACAAAATGAATTTGAATGGATTCTTCTCCTTGATGCAGATGAACGCGTAAGTAAAGAATTACAAGACGAGATTACCGCATTCTTGAAGTTAGAAAGGAAAATCCAAAAAGTGTCTGCTTGCGAGGCTGATATTGATTATGTCTTTCAAGGGAGACTCTTGAAACACGGTTTGCGACCAGTAAAGCAAATTCTACTGAAAGCAAATTCCGTCAGTTTTCCAATAATTGACGATCTGCAAGTATCAAAAATGTGGGAAGTTGAAGGTCACTACCAGCCATTGAACCATGGAAAAGTTTATCGCCTTAAAAATTCTTTACTCCATAATGACACCGGAGGTCTTTTTGATTATATTGCACGTCATAACAGGTATTCAGATTGGGAAGCTTATTTGATGAACCATCCCGATTCAAGAATTCAAGTTATGACTAAAAAGAGTTTTGGAGTCCAATTGTTTGGTCGGTTACCTTTGAAAGGTATTACGATCTTTATCTATAGTTATTTGTTCAAGCTAGGCTTTCTGGATGGCCGACCTGGCTTCAATTTTGCCGTCCATCGCATGTTCTATTATTGGCAAATAAGAGCTAAGGCGTTACTCAATGATTACTAGTAGGAATCTAAATGAATTTTCGGGGGCCGGTTACAGTAGAGGTCGTAACAAAATTTGGCAGCTACTTTGGCATTTTTACTCAAATGCAGTTTTTCAGAAATATTGGTTCCCTTCAAATTTGAGATCTGTATCCCTTCGATTATTCGGGGCGAGTATCGGAAAGAGAGTATTAATTCGTGATTCAGTTCAAGTACATTGGCCTTGGAAGTTGCGAGTGGGAGATAATTCTTGGATAGGACATGGTGTTACAATTTTAAATCTGGAGCCGGTAGATATTAGTGATAATGTATGCATTTCGCAGCAAGCCTACATTTGTACAGGGAGTCACGATTCTTCAAGTGAAACTTTTGAGTTTGCAAATCAATCTATTCGAATTGAATCGAGCGTCTGGGTATGTGCACGCGCCTTCGTGTTACCCGGAAGTCACATTCCGCAAGGTTTAGTGGTGCCTGCGAATAGCACTTATCCAAATCGCAAGAATTTGAACTGATGAAGTGCGAGTCCTCATTTTATGGTCTTTCCAAACAAGTTTTATCGAAGCCGCAGTGAGAGAACTCGATTCAAGAGGAATAGAAGTCGACATTTACTATATTGCCCCCAACTCTCAGTATCCAAAGTATCCGGTGAGCAATTCGAAAATTAGGCGCTACTTCCTGAACGAAGTTGGCAAAAAAGTTTCCAAAGAACCCGAAGGTTGGGATTTAGTTTTTTGCATGGGTTGGCACATTTTGCCATATTTAAGATTTTTGTTGCTTAATCCGAAGTTGAAAAGTGTAATGTACATGGACAATCAATTTCTTGGTAAAAAGAAGCAAGTATTTTTTACTCACGTAGGCAAGATCTTTGTTAAAATATTCTATGATGCTGCTTTTGTACCAGGAAATCGACAAGTTGTATATGCAGAATTAATTGGTTTTCCGCCAGAAAGAATCTACACGGGAGGTGTCTCCTACGATGCTGAGATTTATTATGAAAGATTCAACACAAACAGAAATCTTGGAACGTTTGTTTTTGTTGGGAGAATTGCTCACGAAAAAGGTATAGAAGAACTTATAGATGGATATAAGCTCTACCGTAAAGTTTCAGAACGTCCAGTAGACTTGGTGATTATTGGTCCTCCTGAGGATATATCTCTTAAGTCCGAAGAACATATCCTTATTGAAAATTATTTGTACCCAGAAAAAATCGCAGCATATTTAGCTAAAGCTCGATTCTTTGTTTTCCCAAGCAAATTAGAAGCATGGGGGGTCGCACTTATTGAAGCGGCTGCATCCGGAGCGCCGCTAATTTCGACCCGTCACGTTGGTGCTGCGGATCACGTGATCAGAAATTCGAATGGGATTATCATTGAAGAGGTCAACCCGAAGGCTATTTGTGATGCACTACTGATGTCGGATGAATGGAATGAAACTAGTGTTAGTTTGGCGTCAAAAGTGTCCGCAGAATTGGCTCAACAGTATTCGCCAGTTAAATGGGCTGACAAATTTCTGAAAATTTTCAAGGAATTGAGTGATGTGGGATGAAGATTAACGATGATAGATTAAAGATTATATTGGCTTTACAGGTAGCCCCTGAATATCGAATAAATTTACTGAGCAAACTAAGTTGTATGCTGGCACCAGAATATAAGATTAAGTTGTATTCTGGCGACTTGTCAATCAATCATGAAGTAACTCTTGGAAAATTTGATCAAATAGTTGGCAAAATACGGTTGAGGAGATTACCCTTCTCACTATTCTTCTTTAGTAACAACATCTTAGATTTTCTCAACTGTTTTTGTCTAATTATTGAAAATAATCCAAGGAATTTATCTGCGTGGTTCTATTTGATAGCTAGAAAATTGAAAAAAAAGAGGACAATTATTTGGGGACACTCAAGCTCTCGCAAAAACAATAGTCAAAGGTCAAAATTATTGCATTTTCTTTTGAACTGCCTTGCTGATGGAATCTTGGTTTACACGGAGGACGAAATGTCGAAAGTGTTTCGATTCAAGGATAAAGTATGGGTGGCATACAATTCGCTCTACGAATTTGAAGTGAGTCCGGTCGTTTGTGGTAACCAGAGAAATAGTATTGTTTATTCTGGAAGACTTGAAAAGTCAAAAGAAATCGATTGCTTAGTTCAAGCCTTTGAAAAAACCAAGGAACTCAAGCAGAGCTTTACCTTCCAGATGATTGGTGATGGATCAGAAAAAGAATCACTCGTCAATCTTGTTAATTTATTAGGATTGACGGATCGCGTATCATTCCTTGGCTCAATTTTCGACTACGATCAATTGAAACACATATATTCAGAATGTATTTATGCAATCGCTCCCGGATATGGTGGGTTAAATATGTTACAGGCAAACTGGTTTGGAGTTCCAGTTTTGACGGATATCTTCGTCAAACATGCGCCAGAGATATCTATAGTTGGAGCAGGAGGCATTTTCCACGGTGATTTTTCTGATATTGAAAAAATTGCAAGTAGTTTAGACAAAGCTGTGGTTAGTCTTGAGCTTTCAGACGAAGTTCGGTTGAAAATTAGTCATTCAATATCTTCAATTTACAATATTTCCAACATGGCTGAATCTTTCAGGAATGCTATATTTGCATTCCGATGATTGGAAACACTCTGTGACCGTTCCCCTATGCTCTTTCGTTCCCTTCTAAATTTGCAATAATTTGGCAGAGAAGAAAAGTTTTGCGCTATCGGTGCGGGGATTGATTGTTAAAGTTTAGAAAAATATGTCATGGCGGAAGAGTCCAGGAGGATTATTGTTGAATCTTGCTAGAAACTTTAAAGCTGGGTATTTTTTCGAATTTCAAAATGAGTAGACCGAATCATTAGAATAAACCACCTCAATCTCGTTGCTTATCTAACTATGTAGTACATAATATCTCTATGGAACTTAAGGTTTGCTACACCGGATTTTGGAGTTCTTTCAATCCAAATGATAATCTCTTCAGTAGAGTTCTCGAAGAAGAATTTGGTTTGAAGTTAAAAATCGTTCGTTCTGGCGATAAATCGGATCTAGAAATTTCTTCAGTTTTTCATTTGCCGAGATTTATTAGTCGTGCCAGTAGTTTTGCAATTTCCAGATTGAGTAAATCTAGGGAAGTAGAATACGCAAACAGAACTAGGTATGGTTTCGTTTCTAGATTTGAAAGTAAAAGTACTCGAAGGATTTGGTACACGGGAGAGAATTATCGGACGCCATATGACAGTGCGGATGGATATCTAGGATTCGATAAAGACGACCGCGAACTAAATGTTATCTATTTCCCACATTGGATGTATCGCCTTTTCTCGGAATCAAATCAGATCAAAATATCCGATTCGAATTTTGATTATTTGATGTCCCCACGACAACCAATTGAACGAAGTGTATCTGCATGCACATTTAGCTCCGCTTTGGATCCGCGGAGATTGCTTATTATCAATATCTTAGGTGAATTCCTACCCGTTGAAATGTATGGTTCTGCGTTCAACCGTAAGGTTCAAGATAAGAGAACAACTTCAACAAATTTCGGACTTCAAGTCTGTCCCGAAAACACAATTTCTCCAGGATATGTAACAGAAAAACTGCTGGATTCGTGGATTTGTGGAAATGTACCCATTTGGGAAGGGTTGGATTCCTTAGGGTATTTTAACCAAAAGGCTTTTATAGATGTAACTGGAAAGAACTCTGCTGATATTCGAAAATTGTTCGTGGGTTTGGATGAAGACACTTTACAAGGCATGCGCACTCAACCGATACTCTTGAAACCACCAAGTTTGACTCCGCTAATCGATCTATTAGGATCGATTCTGTGAGACAACTATGACGTTTTCACCTACTCCTGCTAGGCAAAATGTCAAGATCTATATATTGGGCTTGCCAGGAAAATTCAGGAATCAGCAACAAATTGAAAATTCAACCGAATTTCCAAAAATTTTCAAGTTCTATGGAGTGAATAAGGAATCTAAAGAATTGGACCAACTCGATTTGGAAGCAAGAGTTTTTCATTTCTGGCACAATAGAGGAATTACAAGAGCTGAGGCTGCATGTGCTATTGGCCATCGCAAAATTGTGAATCGAGCTTTTGAAGATTCTGTAGATATCGCCATAATTCTCGAGGATGATGCAAGGATACCAACAAATTCAGATATTTCAAGCTACACAAAAATTCTTAACACCGACAAACCGATTCTTCTGATGGTGGCCTACGCACCTCAAGATGTCTTGTTGTGCCGTAGAAAATTGAATTTTCAACATCAAGAGATATTAAGGTGCAGATCTACTCCTCAAGTTTCGCAGTCTTACGTGTTGAATAGAGCTGGTATTTGTGCGATTTCGCGATACCAGAATTCGCGGGGACTTGATTCACTTGCGGACTTTCCCCCCTGGTATTTTGATATTCTTGATTTTTATGCAATTCCGGTTCCAGATGAATTAGCGTCATCAAACGATAGTATTATTGGAGAAATCGGTAGAACTGCACAGCCTAGTAATTTCATACGACGACTTTACAGATTCACATTGCTTGCCTGGTTTGTAGAAGGTTATAGATATTGCAATCTAACTTCATATATAAGGTATGTGCACGGCAGAGCTCTTGCATCGTTAAAACTTAAAATCATGTTCCTGTTGGAATTCTGATGGGTGGAACAAGAATGGATCTTGCCATAGTCCTCGCTCCTGTTTTACTTCTTCTCTTTTTGAACCGAGGCATTGCGATAAATGAAGGTAAATCAATAGCAAATTACGCTTTTATGCTAATTGCATGGCCTCAAATAGCAGAACTTTTTTTACTCTCTTTCAAAATCAATTTGAATGAATTTATCTTTGTCGCTGTGCGTTTTCTCCCAGCCATCCTTTTCGGGCTTGCGTATATTTTGATAGAAAAACCCTCAGTCTTGCGAAAGTCTGCCATTTTTTTTGTTGTTCCTGGAATTATTTCATTGGTATTTGGTATTTTGAATAATCAAACAGTTCTGTATCCGATAGCCTGGATTGGGATAGCCTTGCCTTTTCTTTTCGAAACTAAAGTAAGGCCACAGTCTCATTTATTTTCAGCAGTCTATTCTAGGTGCGTGGTTGGAGTTTCAGTTGCAGTGCTACTAGTCACTTTGTTGAATCCAGTTGACGCAATTTCTAGGTGCAGATCAGATAAATGCAATGTACTTGGATTCGTATTTTCCCCAGAGGGTGGCCAATCTAATGTATTAAGTCTCACTTTTGGACTAATTATTGCAACCTTGGATATTTCTCGAAGTTACACCTGGATTCTTGCGAATTCATGTTGTCTAATTGCCTTAGCAAATTTTTCTGGTGGAAGAAGTGGAACGTGGGCAGGACTAGCTTGCTTTATTTCGATATCAATTTTCAAACTTGTTAAAAGGCATTTTAAATATATTTACTCTATATTTCTTTTTTTGACATTCCTATTTTCGCTTGCTCCGGTAATTATTCAATTTAATGCATTGAGTTTCACAGGTAGACCTATACTTTGGGACGCTGCGAAAAACTTCATTTCACAATCTCCATATTTCGGTCATGGAGCCTCTTTTTGGATTCGATTGCAAGCAACAAATGAACTTCAAGCAAATTATTCTCCACACAATGTTTGGCTCGAATTGTTAGTCTCGGTAGGTGTGGTGGGAACCCTTGTGACTATCTTGGCTGCCATTTCATCTTTAAAGACAATTGATGGGAAGTTGCTTCCTGTTGCTTTCAGTTTGCTGATAGGTCTATTGGTCTCTGGATTTTCGGAATCTATGATTATGCCTTATCGGCTTATAATTACTCCAGGTTTTTGGCTGCTGTTCATTTGCGTTAGCTCGTTCCAAAAAACTCACGAATTAGGCGCCAAGCAATGAAACTGAAGTCTTTTGGCGATTCCGTTTTTAGACAAACAAATCAAACCATTCTTTACAGTATTCTGAATACTGTTTTAAGTATTCTTTTTTTTGGAATAGCTGCAAGGAATAGCACAGTAACTTTTTTTGGGTCACAAATAGTCTTAATATCCGCTGCGGGCGCACTTTCAGGAATGTTGGATTTTGGATCCACCTTTTATCACCTTCGTGAAATGTCTGCCAGCCGTCTTTCGGCTTTACAAGTGAGCGATGCATTTATAACAAGAACAATTTGCATCGCTTTCTCTAGTTTGATTCTATTTCCGGTAGGAATCATAATTGGGTATAGGAATACTTTGATACTTCTTTTTCTTGTCAATTTACAAATGCTCTTGCAGTTTATGACAATTCCAATACGGGCCAGAGGCAACACTTCTATTTTGGCCCAAAGCCTAATGGTTGAGCGTCTTTTTTCTCTTGTCATCCTGTTGATTACAATTAAACTATTTTCAAATCCTCCCATTGGGATCATTATCGCGTTTGGTTGTTGCGCAAGTATTTCATTCATAATTATCAGAATTTGGAGGCTTCATATCAGATTAGTGAAATTTACGAGATCTCTACATAATCCGTGGAAAAATGTTTTATTACTTGGCAGCACGCAAATTCTGTCTCAAATTCAGCAGTTAGATTTAAATCTACTTGCTTCCCTGACCAGTAACGCAGTTGCTGCACAGTATGCGGCTGTATCTCGGTGGACAAGTTCAATCGGTGTATTTTCAGACGCTTTTAGTCAATCTATAGTTCCAGTTGTTTCACGAGCAAACATGAGTGATACTGAACGCAGAGGCGTCAAGAAATCCCTATTCTGGCTTTATGTTTCGATTTGTAGTTCCATCATGATTGCGGTATTTTCCGAGAAAATTGTGCTAATCATTCTTGGTTCTAAGTACGTGGATTCAGCGGGGATTTTACGAGTTTTAGCTATCGCGGGAATAGCGACCACAATCACGCAACCGATGTCTACGTATTTGCTAAGCAAAGGGCTGAATACAAAAGTTTTTGCAACGTTATCATTGGGCGTAATGATTCAGATAGTTATGATTTGTATCTACCATAAGGAATTTGGTGCGTATTCTGCAGCCTTCGGTTATTTTTTGGGACAGGCAACTGCAGCAACTTTATTGGCAGTGCATTTGATTAACTATAGAAATTTCAGCAAGAATAGAAATGTCGTTAACTTCGAAGATTAGCCAGGATGGTTCATTTATCGGATAAGTGCACCCCATCGTTTTGACATTCAAATTTGGTTGTCAAATTTTAAATCTAATTGCATTCCTGTTAAAGAACAGGGTGTATGAATCTCTTTGCAATGACTTTATTAATACTGGAGCGCCGAGATTTTGCGCATAGAAGCGATTACTCGGAACAAATTCTTTGAGCCCATTAACGCGATTACGTGGGTAGTAGGATTTTTCCGAACGTAGGATTCAAGAGTTTCTAACCCAATTCTATTCCGGAATATTCCATTGACCATGAGTATTTGTCCGCTATTAACATTCATGTGATGAATTAGATGGACTGGGATCTGCACGATATCGGCCCATGAGTAATCTGTTGGAATGTCTGTAATCGAATCAATAGAAAATCCCACCTTGTCGACTTTCCCCTGTTCTTTGATTCGCTTTAGAACCTCTATATGGTCCCGGAAATCGTATTCAGAGGAATAACAATGCAATAGGAGGCCAAAACAATTCCCAGTATTGAGCCTACTTAGACTGTGCTCGAAAATATCAGAAAGATTTTCAGCAGAAAAAATCTGACCCCACCGAATCTGCTCTGGAATTCGAGTGGAAATGTGACTATTCAATCCTATTTTGGTAATAACTCTAGAATCGCTTTTCAAAATATCGCGTAAAATCCTTTCTCCATTTCCATTTCCATACTGTTGCGCAGTGTCAAAAAGATCAATTCCAGCAATCTGGCAAACTTTTAAATATAATATTGCTAGATGTCCATTTCTCAATCGCAAATAACCAGAGCCTAAGCCGGCTTCAATCATGATCCGTTACCGAGTTCCCAAGTAGATAACTGAGACACATGTTTAGAAAAGTTGGATGACCATGACTTCCCACGGGAAAAGAAGAATTTCCAAGAACATAGCATTTTGGAAACCCATTTAGTTGAAATTTTTCATCCACGAAATTTGTCCTTGAATTTTGCCCCATAGGTACAGAACCAAAATAATGTGCTGCATCTTTCCATTCTGAAACCTCATAATTTTCTATTTTGGAGGAGTTCGTTAGAACTGATCCAGTAGTGGTCTTCACAGACTTCACATCTTTGGATTTCAAAAGAATTGCAAGAAATTCATGCTCGATTTTTTCTGCACGCATTCTAGTCTTATCATCCATTTGCAATACAATTTTACATTTAAATAATCCATCCGGCTTTCTGGTTATCTCTAAATGGTTTATCTGATTTAATGGCTGGTCGACCATTATTCTAAGTATGGCACTTTGAAAGCTAGCTTCCTTTCTTCGCAAATGATTAAGTGAAGAACTAACGAGAAATTCGAATAATTCTCCGACTTGAAGAGGCGATGAGACTTGTCGAAGCTTGTTGTAGATTGCCTTTTTGCGAGAGTTCTCGATTTGGAATCTAATTGAAGAGTTGCTTTCAGATTCCTGAAGCAGATGTTCATTGAGTGTAAAGGTCATAAAATGCTGATCATTTTTCGAATACACTTGTGCTATGTCTTTGAGATTGAGTGGCCTTTTAAAATTGACTTCAGCGACCTTTCTACTAAAGTGATTCCCAATGGGAAAAATTGAGTTACCTGAAATCAGTGAAGTCAAACATGCATTGACTATACTTCCAGCTGCCAGAATTAAAGTTTTACATTCAACAAAAAAGTACTTACCCTGTTCAGTTAAAAGTTTAATGACATAATTAGAATCTTCTTCCTTGAAAGTGATAGAAATTATTCTTCCCCGAGCATAATGATCTATCGGTACAATAAAAGTTGCCGGATCTTTGTTGCCTAAGAGGCCCCCAGAATATGAATGTATCTCAGGATTTAATTGAGAATCATAGCCTGGTAATAGAGTGTTTAATGCTTTGGGAATTTCTATGCTGGGGATTTGAATTCCGAATTCTTTATCAAAATCAATTTCAGAAATCTTCTCCCAAGTCCTGTTCCAAGAAAGATTATCTTTAGGTAAGAAAAAATTTTTAGTATTCGGGAATGTTATTGCATGCCCCCATTGCGAAATACCTCCTCCAAAATTCGAATTTTTTTCAAATATTTCTTGATCAAAAATTGAACCTTCTGAAACGTCGAAAGAAATGAGTGATTCATCAGAGAAGTTAGGCTGAATGCTTTCGACGTCTATATTCTTATCTTTCAAGGATTTGTAAATTACAGATGCGGTAAATCCAGTTCCAATGATGCAGACTTTTTGCATTTTTAGTTACTGATTTTCATAGGAACGCGTCCTTAGTAAAAGAATTGCTTTGGAGCTTGAGCGAGTTCTACCGTAGTCCAACAACGAAGTTATAATCTGCATTTGACTATCTCACTTGAATTCTTCTCTGCGCATAAATAGAGTTTATAGGCGTACCTGGTAATGGATTCAATGTTGAGGGAGGCATTAAAGTTTCTACTCACGTCTTGGACTTTTTTATCCTCTACTCCACGAAGTGGGTTGTGAGGGACTCGAACCCCCGACCCAGGCATTAAGAGTGCCTTGCTCTACCAACTGAGCTAACAACCCATCCAAACGTCGGAACGTTCGAATGCAGAGCAGACCCTATCAGCGAGGCGAGCCTTGTATAACCAGGTTGATGCGGCGATGATAGTGAGATGTCTCGCTGGGAAATACGGATAGCCACCGTTATTGGTGCATTGGTCCTCGGGTTTACCCCTTCCATGTCTACTGCGGCAGAAGCGCAACCAGGCCTTGCTACAGCAGTACTTGAGACTCTGCCGGTAAAGGGACGTGCACCAAAGACGGGATATACCCGTGATCAATTTGGGCAGGCATGGGCTGATGTGGACCGCAATGGATGCGACACCCGAAACGATATGTTGAAGCGAGATCTGACTTCGATTGTTTATAAGGCGGGGACTCGTAATTGTGTGGTTTTTTCTGGAACGTTGCTTGATAGATATTCAGGGGAGAGTATCGACTTTGTCCGCGGAAATGTCACCAGTATGGCTGTGCAGATTGATCATGTTGTTGCCTTGTCGAATGCGTGGCAGACAGGGGCGTTTAAGTTAAGTGCAAATCAACGTAAGGCGCTGGCTAATGATCCGCTCAATTTATTTGCAGTCAAGGGCAGCTTGAATCTGCAGAAGAGCGATGGCGATGCAGCGACATGGTTGCCACCGATGAAGAGTTTCAGATGTGCTTATGTGGCGCAGCAGATTGCAGTGAAGGCCAAGTATTCGTTATGGATTACTGAGTCTGAGAAATTAGCGATTTTGAATATTCTCAAGAAATGCCCACTACAACCCCTACCCCCTGTTTAGACTATGAGGTATCTCGGGGAATTAACCTAGAAGAAGATATTTTTTGAATTTAAGAGAGCAAAATCCATTGATAAATTGTAGTGAAGGAGCAAACTTGATAAATAGTGAAAAGAAGTTACTGAGTGTTGGTGTAATAACATTCGTAATTTTCAGTTTTATTACACTCAAATTCAATCCTGGTTTTGCTGGTGCGCGTGACGATTCATATTTCTACTTGAAGATGTTTAACTATATTAAGTCACAAGATACTCTGATCCCTCTAGCCCATTATCAGGTGGCCACGAGTCCAATTTTTGTAAGCTTAATTGGTGGGTTACAAATAGTTTCTGGAAGTTTTTTCACGATAATTATACATTTATTCTATCTTTGCTTTGCTTTACTTTCAATTTTCTTCTTTATTCAGATTTTGGATTCAAATAGATTCCTTCTTTGTCTTTCTTTCGTTATCCTCTTCTCAAGTTCTGGATATTTTGTCGCACCTTCGATTTGGCCAACATCGGATGCGCCTGCAATTTTATTTGCCATTTTAACAATTTATATGTTACAGCGTAGAAGGTATTTTGGTTTTGCTGCTGTAAGTTTTCTATTAGTTTCAACTAGGCAAAATTTCGCTTGGTTACTTTTGGCTATGTTTTTTTATGAGTGCCTAGCTGAAATAAAATTCTCAATTGAATCGCTTAAGAAACTTATTAAGTATATCCCGGCACTCTTTTCCCTGTCGGTAACTTTTATCTATTTTGGTGGGCATCTCTCCACGCCAAGTTACCTTTCAAATCAATCGGAGAATTCTTACCCACTGCCCAATTTCCTAAATTCAATTCAAATTGGTATCACCTTACTTTCATTTCTCGGCGCACTGGCGCTAATTCTAAACAGTGAGAGTTTGGTTTTCAATTTGGGAAGTCGCTTTTTTACAATTCTTAGCGGTTTTGCGTTTTTTCCAATGTGTTTTTTGCTCACAAACTCAAAGCACCCATTGGTGGAGGGTTTGGGTTGGATTTCACTATTGTCATTGAAATTGCATGTCAGTTTAATTGTGATAGCACTGCTTGCGACTATTGGTTTAGCACTTAGCTTTTTTCTCGCATTTCAGAAGGTGGTGAAGGTATCTATGCTCCCAACATCAATGCTTGCTTCTCTACTCTTATTCACTTTGTTGATGCCCATTCCATTTCTAAGGTATTTTGAGTTTTCTCTGATATTAATAACAAGTATGCTCACAATGAATCTAGATCGTAGTTTGCTTTCAACGAAAAGTTATAAATACGTTGCGGTTAGTATTTTCTTCCTCGTTCTGAATGCTTCAAAAATATTTAGTTAGGAAGATCTACGGTGTAGTGCACACCGCTAAATTGTCTGCGCCATTCAGTTACCTCGCGTTTGATTGACTCTGGGTTCGATGATGCATCAAGGGAACCCGCAATAAAGTCAGCCAGTTGATCCATATGTTCGACCTTCATGCCAAGGCGCACGATTTCTGGTGTTCCAATGCGTAGACCATTGAGGTCACCTTCAACGGGTGCAACTGGTAGCCCGATTCCGCATGCAAGAAGACCCGCTTCTGCCATGCGCCGGGCTGCAGTCTGTCCGCCGCCGTAAGCAGCAGCAAGGATTGCGAATTGGTGAGAAGTTGTAAATCCCTTATCTGCGGCATAGATATTGACGCCACGGTTTTGTAAGTTCTGTGCCAGTGCTTGTGATGTCTTGACCATCAGCTGCGCATAGGCAGGACCTACCGCCTTCCAATCTTGTAGCGTCACACCCAGCGCTGCTGTCTTTGCTGCATCGAAGTTAGCTGTGAGCCCTGGATATGCAATCGCATCTAACTTCTGGGCAATGGCATCATCGTTTGTGACAATTAGTCCACCTGCGGGACCGCCGAGTGATTTATAGGTGGAGAAGGTCATTAAGTGTGCGCCTTCAACAAGTGGCTGTGGCCAGACCTTTCCGGCAATCATTCCGCACAGGTGGGCTGCATCAAAGAGAACTTTTGCACCAACTTCATCTGCAATCTCGCGCACCTTGGCAATCGGGTGGTGGAAAAGATTGAGTGAACCACCAACAGTGATCATTGTTGGTTTTACTTCGTGTGCCAGTTTTCGTAAGGCATCGATATCGATGGTGTAACCAGTTTCATCAACAGGTGCTGAGACTGTGTTGAGTCTGTAGAGACCTGCGGATCCACCTTTGTGGTGAGTGACATGTCCACCGATGGTGGGTGGGGGAGCGATGATGGTGTCACCGGGTTCGGTGTTGGCCATGAAGGCATAGAGGTTTGCGATGGCACCGGATGGAACGCGAAATTCTGCATAGGTTGCACCAAATACTTCGCAGGCAAGTTCTTGGGTGATGATTTCAATTTGTTCGATTGCACCGAGGCCAGTTTCATATTTATCGCCAGGATGTCCAAGGGATGCGCGAGAGCTCATGCCAGATGCAAGGAGTTTTTCTGCGCGGGGATTGAGAATATTTGTGGCCGGATTGAGGTTGATGCCTTCAATATCGTGAAGGCGGTGGTTCTCTAGCGCTAGATCTTCAATCCAAGATTGAACATCGGAAGGACTCTTGCCATCGACTTGAGATGCAATACGAGTGATGAGCTCTTGTGATGCCGGAGTTGCCCAACTTTGGGTTTTAAAGGATTGGGTCATGCACTCTATTAAAGTGCATCGCCTCCGCGTTCGCCAGTACGAATACGAATGACTTGTTCCACAGGTGTTACCCAGAGTTTTCCATCTCCGATGGAACCTGTATTTGCAGCCGTCACGATGGTGTCGATAATTGATTGTGCTTCTGCGTCATCGACTAATACTTCGATGCGAACTTTAGGGATGAAATCAACGGTGTATTCGGCGCCGCGATAGATCTCGGTGTGGCCCTTCTGGCGACCAAAGCCGCGAGTTTCTGAGACAGTCATGCCAGCTACTCCTGCGGCCTGCAGTGCGACTTTGATGTCGTCAACCTTTGCAGGCTTTACGATCGCGGTGATGAGCTTCATTGCTATCTCTTTTCTTCTTGCTTAAATACTAGTAGCGGTTGGAATTTCCGGTGATGTCGTAGGCAGATTCAGCATGGAAAGTTGTATCCAGGCCATTGAGTTCGTCATCACGATAGACACGAAAGCCTATGGTCTTCTGAATCAAGGTTGCGATGATCCATGTTGCGGCAAATGAGAAGAGTGCGACAGCGACGATTGCAATCATTTGACGACCTAGTTGTGTGGTGCCGCCGTGGAAGAAGAGGCCGTTAGCACCAGCTTCATTTGCAGTCACTGTGGCAATTAATCCGATGGCAAGCATGCCGAGGATTCCACCGACTCCATGGACGCCGACGACATCGAGTGAATCGTCATAGCCTAATTTATATTTGCGTGTGACGGCCCATGCTGATGCAACACCTGCGATGAGACCAAGGATGAGAGCACCGAGTGGATTAACAAATCCACATGCTGGCGTGATGGCAACTGCTCCGGCAATAGCACCGGATGCAACACCGAGTGTGGTCGCTTTGCCATCGCGCTTTTTTTCATAGGCAATCCATGTCATCGCAGCTGCAGCTGTTGCAATCTGTGTGTTGATCATGGCAGTTGCTGCAAGGGATCCTGCAGAGAGTGCAGATCCTGCGTTAAATCCAAACCAACCGAACCAGAGCATTCCAGCGCCAAGAAGTACTAGCGGCATATTGTGTGGGCGCATGGGATCGCGCTTAAATCCATCGCGCTTTCCTAAGACGATTGCAAGGGCAAGGGCTGCGGCCCCTGAGTTAATTTCAACAACGGTGCCGCCTGCGAAGTCGAGTGCTTTAACTTTGTCGATGATCCATCCGCCTGTGCCAGATTGGGATGCAAATGCCCAGTGCGCAACGGGAAGATAGACAAGAGTGATCCATACGGCGACAAAGAGAACCCAGGAACCAAACTTGGCGCGGTCTGCGATGGCGCCCGATAGGAGTGCGACGGTGATGATTGCAAAAGTTAATTGGAACATGGCAAAGGCTAGAACTGGAATCTGATGACCTTCGGGGCCAGTTACTTGATCAAGGGTTGCTGCAAGGCCCAAGTGATCGAGGCTGCCGATGATGCCGTTATTGGATTTACCGAAGGCGAGTGAGTAACCGTAGAGAACCCAGATGATTGTTGTAATGCCGATTGCTGCAAATGACATCATCATCATATTAAGCGCTGACTTGGCGCGAACCATGCCGCCGTAAAAAATTGCAAGCCCTGGTGTCATAAAGAGAACGAGTGCACCGCTTGCTAATACCCACGCTGTATCTCCGCTATTGATCGCCTGCATTTTTAATGAGTGTCCTTATAACGTGCATATGATGCGTTGATTTCTAGCTCTGCTGCATCGTGGCCAACCCAATCGCCACCGAGTACTTCTTTACCTGGTTCAAGAGTCTTATAGACCTCAAAGAAGTGCTTGATTTCATCGAGTTCATAGGTGGGAACATCGCTTAAGTCTTTGAGGTTGTTTTTTCGGATATCACCGGCTGCAACGCACAAGAGTTTGTCGTCGCCACCTTTCTCATCTGTCATGCGAAACATTCCGACAACGCGGCAAGAGACAACGCAGCCAGGAAATGTTGGTTCATCAAGCATGATCAAGGCATCGAGTGGATCGCCATCGTTAGAGAGAGTGTTCTTCACAAATCCATAATCGTGAGGAAAGCGTGTTGCGGTAAAGAGCATGCGGTCTAGGCGAATTTCGCCGGTCTCGTGATGGATCTCGTACTTGTTACGTGAACCCGCAGGGATTTCAACAACGACGTCGAAGATCATCTGGAACCGACTCTCTGTAAGTAATTGGTATATCAAACTTGGGGTGAACGACGGGGCTCGAACCCGCGACATCTCGGACCACAACCGAGTGCTCTACCAGCTGAGCTACGCCCACCATGTGCTGTGC
>Ga0304729_1001055_pt1 | contig 18638 bp, 21 predicted proteins | sample C_131016_MF_Meta_FD_190475 | JGI IMG/M metagenome (GOLD analysis project Ga0304729, IMG submission 190475) | Freshwater microbial communities from Lake Croche, Canada to study carbon cycling - C_131016_MF_MetaG (v2) (version 2) | ecosystem: Environmental > Aquatic > Freshwater > Lake | place... | reverse complement strand
GGTGGTGGTAGCGGAGGCGGTGGAGCAGGGTCAACTTCTGGAGCCGCTACTGCTGGAACAACAAATACCGGTGGCGGTGGCGGCGGAACTAGCACGGGCACAAATGCTGCTGGTGGATCAGGCGTAGTAATTATATCCTACTCTGGAGCTCAACAATTTAAAGGCGGAACTATTACTACTTCTGGCGGCAATACAATTCACACATTTACTAGTAGTGGAAGTTTAACAGGTGCTTATCCTGTTACTTATTTGGTAGTAGCCGGTGGTGGTGGCGGAGTATATTTTAATGGTGGTAAATCAACTGGTGGTGGTGGTGCTGGCGGCTATCGAAATTCAGTAAGTGGAGAAACCAGTGGTGGTGGAGGTTCAGCCGAAACGCCACTTCAAGTTATTCCTGGAACTACATATACTGTAACCGTTGGTGCTGGCGGAGCACAAGGTGCACAAGGCAATAGTTCAATTTTTGGATCTATTACATCTATTGGTGGCGGATATGCCGGATTTTCTGCGACTCCTACTGCTGGCGGATCTGGAGGATCTGGAGGTGGCGGTGGTGCAAGCGCATCATCTGGAGCTGCTGGCGGGTCAGCAACATCTGGTCAAGGTTATAACGGCGGCACCGGTGTAACTAACTGGTCAGGCGGCGGCGGCGGAGCAGGCGGAGCTGGTAGTACTGGTGGCGGCGGCTACGCTGGAAGAGGTGGCAACGGTTTAGCAAGCTCAATCACAGGCTCATCTGTTACTCGTGGTGGCGGTGGTGGTGGCGGTGGCAGCGTTGCCGAATCTATAAACGGGCAAGACGGCGGCACTGGCGGCGGTGGAAATGGTGCTGGCGCACAGCGTCCTGGTAATGGTGTTGCTGGAACTGCAAACACAGGCGGTGGTGGCGGTAGTGGGTCAGATGGATATTCTGGTGGAGCAGGCGGATCTGGAGTAGTTATTTTATCTATTTCAACAGCTAATTATTCAGGAATATATACAGGGTCACCAACTATTACAACTTCTGGCAGTAATACTATCATAACATTTAACTCATCAGGATCATACCTAGCATAATTATGCAAGCTAGATACCGCGCAGACTACCCTGGTGAATTTGTCATACTTGAATCCAAATGGTCAGGTGGCAAAAAGATTGAACGCAGAGAATTCATTGAAAATCCTATTATCAACCAACATATCTCAGGCAGAGCCGCGGCAATTGGCTCGGATATGGATAGAGAATACTTCAAATTCAAATTATTAGAAAATCATCGCGGCGGATTATTAGGTAGTAAAAAATTACAAACTTATGGAACAGCAACGATAGCCCAGGAGATGCGACTAGATTTTGCTGTGGATGTTGACTATGCTAATATACAACCATTACTTGAATCTGGATACACAGAAAATAATATTGTTTATACTACAGCTAGAAACTGTATTAAAAATCCAGGTGAATTTTATTTAATTCCACAGAATCCACACTTATGTACTATAGCATTACCCATTTATCTAGCTGCATTTGATGGACACAAAGAAGTTTATATGATTGGTTACAACAAAGAATTAGATGGTGGACAGAGTAATTGGATTGAACAAATAACTAATATTATACAAGCCTATTCAGGCACAATTTTTACCATGGTTGGTAACAAATTTAATATGCCCAATGAGTGGCTATCCTGCGCCAATACTAATACATTAGATCATTACGATTTTGTTTGTCACTGTGATGTTTGAAGTTGTTGCTGTATAATAGAAATTTTATCTCTAACCGCTGCAAAATTTATAGTGCTCCATAATCCTGGATGTAATGGCTTAGGCCAAGTCCCCGAATCAATCCAAGCATAGCCCGAATGTTCGTCATTTAGAACAGGTGTAAATTCTGTTTCAGTAATACAAAAAAAAGTATTATATTCAAATCCACCATCTGCACTTGTAAATTTTTCCAAAGGAATTAATTTTACATATTTAGGCATACTGCCCAACTCTTCCTCACACTCACGAACCATGGCAGCCATAATACTTTCTCCCTGTTCGATTTTTCCACCTGCAAGTCCCCAGGAATCTGGATGCTTAGGATCATCTCTCAGCAAATATAAGTAGCGATTAGTAGACTGGGAATAAAACCAAATTCCCACAGCGGACACAATATTGCTCATCTTGTATATATGTAACTGAACTGCCGCTACAAAATTATATAATAAGCGACCACTCGCCTCCGGCGTATAGGCCTTGATAAGATTTGACCCATCCATGACCAATCCACTTGTATTGTATCTCGGTGACAATATTTGTGCAATATTGCGTATTGTCAGGACTAGATTTAGCATTAAAATCAACAAACCAATTACCGCCATTGTATTCAATAATGTCATTGGGATTAGCTACCAATGGTTGATTATTAGAACCTACCCACGCTTCGGCATATCCACCTGACTCACTGCCAGTAGCTTCTGTTAGCAAGTAACGCTGACCAGTAGCCGCCGCAGGTAGTCCATAACCAGGTCCACTGGCCTGTGGATTTATAACAGCATCCAATGGCCTCAATGTATTAGACGGAACAGATTCCTCAATAATAGTAAACAATAAAAACTGGTCGTTGGTAGGATCAAATGCCACTGTTCCATATACTTTATTACCATCTTCCTGTGTAAGAGCAATCATAGAGATGCCAGGCCTTAACACACCATACATATTGACTACGGGAGTCCAGTTTAAGTTACTTGGCTCAACTGGATCGGGCGGAGGTAACTGATAATTTTGTTCATCTACAATAGCAGACTGTGCTAATATTTGTAATTTATTACCAATTAATACTACTTTATATCCAAACGGAGTAATATATTGACGTGTACCCAATAACAAATCATTGTTTTTAATAGCATTGACCAAATCACCCTGCCCGTCATAGATAGAGGCAATAATAGTTTCAACAACACCAAGTTTTTTAACTTTAGCCGGCAAGCTCAACCAAATTGGTAGTGCGAATTTAATAGTACTAATGTCAATAGGATCTTCTGTGCCCTGCGGAACGGAACGACTACTCCAGCCTGTGCTGACTAATTCAACAATACTTAAACTGGTCCAGTCTAAAAAATTATCAGTGGATTGTATTTCCAACGACGGATTAAACAATGGTAATATTTGTTCTAAAATCTGCATCTTTTGATTGGTATTACTAGTCCAAATATCCAAGTTGATGGATAGTTTATAAGGCGCTGGCATATAGCGTTCTATTTGAAACGCATTGCCCTGTGTAGTTTCATATGTATTTGTAGTAGCATCATACTCACGCTGACGAACAGTTTTGTTATCAACATAAGTTGGATTCTGCATACGAGGACGGTCAAAGTCTAATCCAGTGACATAAAAAGTCATCAATGGAGTTGACGGCATATTACTAGCACTATTTTCCTGTATAATAGTCTGCGCTTGACGAGAACTATCGCCATAACGAACGGGAACACGATATAATGTATCACCAGTTCCGGGTGCCGCTGATTCATTGCGGCCAAACTCAACCTGAAAACCAGAAAACATTCTAGCAAACTGAATTAAGTAGCGTCGTATTTGAGAATCAAAAAAGAATTGTTGCATTATTGTCCTAGTGGTCTTGGTTTAGGTGGCTTGTTGCCGTGGTCATTGCCATTGTCGGCTTGAGGCTTGAGTAATTCAGATAAACTCTGGCGACTTGGAATCGCACCCTGATCTGAAGTATTAACGGTATATGGATTGTTAACAAAGGATGAACGCTGTGTTTTATTCTCGAGACCCCAATCAAGAGGAGTGCGAACATCATCGGAAATAGCAATCCACGCTGATCCGCTGAAACGGAATAATCTATTGGGGAAATAATCTAGACGCAAACAGTAGTCTCCTTTTGTTGGACCCATAGGAAACGATACACCTGGTGTCACTGGCAGTCCATTTGGCGCCATGGTGTCGCCAGTTAAGTAGCCCATGGTATAACCAAACGACTGTGGTGTTTCCCCTTGGCCCTGTGTTGTAGAACTTACAGGCGGATTCAATGAATCAGCATACAATCCATTGGATGAAGGTTGACCCGAAGGTGTGTTTGGTAATATGTAAAAAGATACATTGTCATATCCCGATAACGGAACATCCACGTTAGCTTGTATAACAAGTGCGTCATTAATCGCTAAATCTTTGTTGCGAGTAGAATCGGCATCGCCTAATGTAGTAGGCTTGACAATTAATGCCCAGTGAGTAGGATCAGTAATTGGTGTCCCAGGTGGAACATTTTGTGTAGCCTCGTAATACTTGTCGCCATCTTTAACAACTTCATTCTGTGGATAAAAATTGCCTGGATCCCAAATATTATCCGGCATAAAGGGCTGGTCAATAATTTGTTTGTATTCCTGCGCATTGACCATAGGCGTTGCTTTAACACGCCAAGTATGCGGCAACCAAGTTTGACTGAATCCTTCTGCGGCATAAGCAGCATCCTGAATTACATAATACTTAGGTAATGCTCGAGTAATATTAGAATTTAATGGATAGTAATCTTTTAAGTTTGGCAACTCCAATACATCACCTGACATTAGTTTGCGGCCAAAAGTTTCAATCATTTTGTTATAGGCAAATGTGATAAACAATGTGTCATTCTGTAAAAATAATCCAAACTGAGTTAAATCAAAGTTGATATCATTGTGGGTATAAACACCACGCATAATATAAACATTGGGATCATAAACACGGTCGCGATTTTCTAATAATAATAAATCTTCGATAAACAATGGATTAGTATTACTATACTGTGGAAGTGTGGCATTGCCGTTTCCAGGATCGTTTGACGTATCTACAATCGGCCCCATGTATTTGTGGCAAAAAATATCCAAACCACCGACAGTATAGCGTTCTTCAATAGTTTTATCCAAGAACTGATAATCGTTGGTTCTATTCGGCCTGTAGAGTGACAAGCGGGGCATTACAAGTCTCCTCGCCGATCGATTAATTTCCAATCTTTCATCTGCATAGGTATAAAGGAATCTACAATCATTTCAGCTGTTGACAAACTATTAAAAATATAAGTTTTTCTCAAAAACGAATCTATTTGTTGATCAATTGGGTATTTAATAATTTTTCCTGAATCATTAAATTCATATTGCGTAAATCCAGCATTGGTTAAGATATTTTGTAAAATCAACAATTTATTTAGGGATCCAACAATTACTTTTTTAGTGCCTGGAATAAACTGTAATAGTACAGGAACATATTTTTTCCCGATAATCGGATCATCGCTCTTAATTAAATTAGTTATAGCAACTACATCTGCCCAGTCTGTTTGATTTTCTAATAATTCTCGATTTTGCTCAAATTCTTCGGCTAGCCACTGATCCGCAATATCAGACATATCAATGGACTGAAGAGTAACAACATCATTAATTAACATAGTCATGTATTTAGCTACTTAAAGGTTGACTTTTTATTCCAAAAGCTATATAATAGCTGTATGGATGATATTTTAAACCGCGTAAATCAAGTAGAAAAATCAATATCCACAGTTAAAAATAAGATAGCATATCGTGATCTGCGTAAAATGCTGGATAATGTAGATAAGGTTATTACCGAAATCAGCAAGGAATCTGTGGAGTGTAGACGTATGAAAAAAGACACTCTCAAATACATGGAACTAAAAGAAAAAGCAAATAGCCTCTTAAACAACTTGGAGCAACACGTCACTTTTGCCAGTTTAATCAGCTAAGGTTGACATCACACATTATTGATATTATACTGTTAAAACTATGTCTAAAAACGAAACTACAATTAAAAGATTAAACCCCAAGGGCGCTGAAACCAAATATGTTGGCTTTGAACCTGAGTGGAAATTTCAACCAGATGATACCAATCGTATCTCGTCTTTTGCCAATGCTTTTCAGTGGTATCAATATCACTATGGTAAAAAAGATGCTAAAGATATGATTGCCATGTATTTGGAAATCAATCATAGAAAAGCAGATGCCAGACTAATTCGTGGAATCCCAGACAGTCAAATTCGTGTGACCCCAGGGTGGGTATGTCGTATGAGCATAATGGGACTAATGCTTAACGAACACGAACAATGTATTTTAGATGAGCAAATTAGCCTGATGCTTAAATCTAAACAAGAAGTTAGAAAAGCGGCGGCCACAGATGAAGAAACTCAACAAGTAAAACTAACTATTCAAGACCATCTCCGTGAAAAAGCATCGGAGTGTGCCGGCGAACTTGAAGGAATGTTTGACGATTTTATTGTCACCGGTGCTAAAATGAGTGCAGACTTCAAACCTATCGCACTAATCCGCGGCATGAATATTAGCCCTCAGATGATTCCTAACATCACACGAGTATGGGATTTACGTATGGCTGAATTTAACGAAGTGTTAGACGGCGTCGACGAACAATTAGTAGAAGGCTACAGTCATTTATCTAAAGCACAATTAAAACAATGCGTAAAATTCTGTGAAACTGTATTACAAGACTGCACTTCATACATTTCCATCAAGAAAGTTGAAAGAAAACCTAGAGCTAAAAAATCAGTAAGCCCGGAAAAACAAGCAAGTAAATTTAAATATCTTAAAGAATTTGCCGAGTTTAATCTTAAATCACAAAGTCCAGCTAGTTTAATCAATGCTTCCGAAGCGTGGTTGTATGATACAGTAAAACGCAAATTAATCCATGTTATGGCAGATACGCACATAGGCACATTTACTGTTAAAGGCTCTGCTGTTATTGCATATGATGCGGCTACTACTGTTCAAAAAACTTTAAGAAAACCAGAAGAGCAGTTAAAATCCGTAATTTCCGTGGGAAAACCAGCGGCTCGTAAAGCGTTTGAAGTAATTAAATCTACAGAAGTTAAGTGGAATGGCAGGGGTAACGAGAACCTAATCATTCTTAAAGCCTGGTAAAATTGCTAAATATATGAACACGGAGTTCATATGGCAATACAACAGCAATCTACATTAGAGACCCTTAAACAAGATTTAATCGAATATGTTCGACTACAATTAGCCGACGATATTGTTGATATCGAGTTAGATGCTAGCCACTACGAAGCGGCATATCGTGCTACTATTGGGACTTATCGCCAACGTGCACAAAATGCCTACGAAGAAGCATACACATTTATGGAACTGGTAACTAACGTAAACATTTACGATTTGCCAGAAGAAGTTATTACAGTTCGTCAAATCTTTCGTAGAACGTTTGGCGATTCAACTGGACCATATGCTAGTAATTTCGACCCATTTTCCCAAGCTACAATGAATGTTTATTTGATGAACTTTAATGTAGCAGGTGGACTAGCAACTTATGACTTTTACTCACAGTATGTTGAGTTGGCTGGTCGTATGTTTGGTGCGTATATGAACTATACATTTAACCCAGTTACCAAAAAATTACAACTAATCCGTGATCCAAAAGGCACAGGCGAGGAAGTACTACTTTGGACATACAACTTAAAACCAGAAGTAAATTTACTTAGTGATTTCCAGATCCGTCAATGGATTCGTCAGTTTATGTATGCTAACTGTAAAATGATTATTGGTGATGCTCGTGAAAAATTTCAATCCATTTCTGGACCACAAGGCCCAACAACATTAAATGGTGCCGCCATGAAAGCTGATGCCAAAGAACTAATGGCACAATGTATCGAAGATTTGAAGAACTATGTTGACGGCAGTTTTCCGCTCAGCTGGGTCATAGGATAATTGGCTAAAAACTACTTAATTTAATACATTGGATAATACATAATAATATATGATTTATCAAATCATTCCGCCTAATTCTAATTCATTATTATATCAACAAATAGAAAAATACAATTTTGGTAGAACCGATGTTGATTTAAAATCATTAATTAATGTTATGGTCGAATATTTAAAAACTACTGATAACGGTTATGCGTTATCCGCAAACCAAATAGGAATCAATGTACGGGCATTTGTTATTGGCGAAACAGCATATATAAATCCCGAAATAATTAAATCGTGGGGAGAACAAACAGGCATCGAAGGGTGTTTATCGTTTCCCAACGAATGGATTGAATTAACCCGTGCTGAAAAAATAAAAGTAAAATTTCAAAATATAGAGGGAACACCCCAAAAAAGAACATTTACAGGGTTAAAAGCCAGAGCTTTTCAACACGAATTAGATCACCTAAACGGAATTTGTTTTAATAGTATTCAAATAACTTGATTTAATCCGGTTCCTATGCTATACTTAATGTATGGCAAAACATCTTATGATCGATATCGAGGGCTTGGCAACGACCCCGGACGCTACTATTTTAACAATAGCAGCACAGGCCTTTGACCCATTTTCAGAAGGATATGAGAATCAAGACTCTTATTATGCTCGAGTAACATTAGAGTCACAAGAAGATAGAAAAATCACCGATGACACTATAGCTTGGTGGGCCACACAAAAGGAAGCGTCAGCAGAAGCCTTTAACGAAGAAAATCGTATATCATTAACAGCGGCATTAGAAGGCCTACATAAAATTTGTTGGCACGCTGATTTTGTATGGGCCAACGGTCCAACGTATGATATGAATATTTTAGAACACGCATATAAATCTATTGGAAAGGTACAGCCTTGGCAATTTTATAAAGTGCGTGATGCTAGAACAATCTACTCACTATGGCCCGACTGCCCCAAACCTCCAACATCACATCACGCATTAGAAGATTGTAAAAGACAAATTATTATGCTACAGTTAACATTTAAGCAATTGGGTATTACAACGATTAGATGATTGAGATTGTTGACACACTCGATAATCCAACTGAGGTCGCAGAATTAATCAAGCGGTCATTTAATTACACACCCGCAGGGCGAATGCCCGAACTAATAACTAAAAAGTTAGAGCATTTAATAGAAATAGAAAAAATAAAATATCTAATAGGATTAGTTGAAACTCCTAGATTTTTTATTATAGCAAAAGATAACACAAAAATAATTGGCTTTGGAATTGTCAGCGAATCCAACTTACAATACTTTTATGATTTGACTTGGGTATGTGTTGATCCTGAATATAGGAATCAAGGAATTGGCAAACAAATAGTAGCAAAAGCATTAGAATTTGCTAGACAAAAGGATAGAGAAATTGCTATAATAACTGAGCGTACCAAGTTTTACGAAAACCTGGGCTTTGATATTTGTAATGAATTTAGACCTGGGTGGTATATGATGTTAACAACTACAATGGAAAAAATATGATTATTGGAATTTGTGGATTAATAGGTTCAGGTAAAGATACCATTGCGGATTACCTACAAAACATACACCAATTTCGTAGAGAATCCTTTGCCCATACACTTAAAGATGCGGTAGCAAGTGTGTTTGGATGGGATAGAGAATTATTAGAAGGACGCACCCGTGAAAGCCGCGAGTGGCGTGAGCAAGTGGATCCATGGTGGAGTGACCGCTTAGATATTACTAATCTGACCCCACGCTATGTATTACAATATTGGGGCACGGAAGTGGCTAGAAAAGCATTTCACGATGACATTTGGATTGCCAGCCTGGAAAACAAATTACGCAAGACACATGACGATATTGTGATCTCGGACTGTAGATTCCCCAACGAAATTAAGGCAATTAAAGACTCTGGTGGTATTGTTATCCGTGTGGTCCGTGGGCAAGAACCTGTGTGGTTTGAGCTGGCTCGAACTGTAAATGCCGGGGACCATGGCATGAATTGGCGTCTAAGCAAAACTGAACTGGAAAAATATAATATTCACGCAAGTGAAACTGCTTGGATAGGCACCAAGTTTGATTCGGTGTTAGATAATAACCAAGACGGATTAGATAATTTATATAAACAGGTCAATAATCTACTGGCAAATCTCCAGCCCGCCACGGCAGATCTGCTTTCTTAACGTCTACAACACAGTTTAAGCAAATAGTTTTTAGATTCTTTTGTACGGAATTATTACAATTTCCGTCTATATGATATACTAATAACTGGGCAGAATACTTGGCCCTAAACCCACAGCGGTCGCAAGCTGGTTTTTTCTTATATCCATTTAATTCCCATCTGGGTTTTTGTAGGGTTAATTTTCGTTTTTTACGAATACACATAGTACACCTAGAACGATAGTAAATTTTATCGTTTTTATGATAAGCTATAGCTCTAGGGCGTTGATTACATACAGGACAAATAGGGCGCATACACCTATTTAGCGGGTATTTCAATAACGAACCTATATATAGGCCGTGTCAACTGGGCACTTTTTTCAATAATAACTAAATATTAGTAATTAATTAAAAAGGATTTTACAATGGCTAACACATTATTATCTCCAGGCGTACAAGTTACTGTAACCGACCAGAGCCAATATCTTCCAGCTGCTACTAACTCAGTTCCATTAGTAGTTATTGCTACAGCGCAGAATAAAGTTTCTGGTGATGGCACTGGAATCGCTCCAGGCACATTAGCTGCTAACGCAGATCAGTTATTTTTGGCTACGAGCCAACGTGCTCTTAGTGCTAATTATGGTGTTCCATTCTTTTATCAAACAACAAATGGTACTCCAATTAACGGATATGAACTTAACGAATACGGTTTATTGGCCGCTTATTCCGCACTTGGTGTTACTAATCGTTGCTATGTATTACGTGCAGCGATAGATTTAGCCGCTCTTACAGCTACATTGGTTCGCCCAACTGGCAATCCTAATAACGGTAGTTTCTGGTTAGATACTAATGATTCACGTTGGGGCTTATTCCAATGGAATCAAACTAACGGAACATTTACTAATCAAGTTCCGTTAGTTATCACAGATTCTGTTTATTTAAATCCAAGCTCAACAGTTCCACTACAAACTTATGGTAGTATTGGACAATATGCTGTTGTAGCAACTGCCACAACAACACCAATTTATTTTAAACGTGGTGGCCCAACTTCAACACAATCTAGTGCTACTGATATTACTAATATGTACAACACATGGGTACAAGTAGGTAGTGACGAATGGCAAACTGCTTGGGCAACTGTCCAAGGTCAAAATACTCCAACTAGTTTAACAGGTGGGCAACAATTTAAAGTTAATGGCATTGAAATTACAGTCCCAGTAAGTCCAGACAACACAGTAACTGGTATTGCCAACGCAATTAATGCGGAAGGTATAGCTGGTACTTACGCTGCTAATATTGGTGGCGCATTGAATTTATATTGCGATACTATGGCTGGTTTTGAATATGGTATTAGTGCTGGTACTGCTAACGGTACAACAACTAGCTTGACATTTACTATAGCACAAGCTAGTGCTCCATTTAGTGTTGGCAGCACAATTACAGTTTCTGGAGTTGTTAGTAGTGGATCTAGTACAACAGATTACAATGGCACATTTACTGTTACTGCTTGCTCAACAACTGCAGTAAGTTACGCTAATACTTCTACCGCTACCTATGTTAGTGGTGGTGATGTTTACTATACTACAGGCACTATTAATATTGTTAATCTTGGAGGCGGCACAGCATTAACTACATTAGGCATAACTGCTGGAACATATCATGCTCCAGTATTACAATCTAGCCCAAGTTACACAGTACCACAATGGAATACTTATAGTACAAGTCCAGCAGGTGGAGCCCCAACAGGTTCTGTATGGCAAAAAACTAACTCAGTTAACTTAGGTACTGCGTTAGTTGTAAGCAGATACAATTCAACATTGGGTACATTTGTTGCTCAATCTTGTCCATTATATTCTAACGATTCACAAGCAATTTATGGATTAGACCCAGCAGGCGGCGGATATAATATTCCAGCTACATCAACTTATGCTCAGTATAATCCATTAAACAACGGCGCAGCCGGTTTGGAAATTTTTGAACGATATATTACTGGGCCTACTATTGTAACTGGTAGTAATACCACACAAACATTTATAAGTGGTAATACCTTTAGACTTAGTGCTACCCAAACTGGAACAGCAACAGTCGCTACTAAAACTTGTACAATTAATGGTACTACTGCTTCAGCATTTATTGCGGCGGTTAGCGCCGCTGGAATTGCTAACGTTAGTGCTAGTATTAATAGTGCTGGATCTATTGTGTTTACTCATAGCGCAGGCGGTGATATTTACTTGACAAACTTAACAGGTACTCCTATTACTGATGCTGGATTTACAACTAATACATCATTTGTTCGTCAAGGATATTCTGTCTCATATGTTTCTGGCGGTGTTCCAACATTCTTAATTTTATCTAATTGGGTAGGTAGTCCAACATTTACATACACAGCTTCTAACTCTGCTCCATATCAAGATCCTACAACAGGAACATACTGGTATTATAGCGATCCTACACAAGTAGATATTATGATCCAAGAAAACGGTGTATGGCAAGGTTATCAGAACGTTACTTCAGATGCTCGTGGCTATAACTTAACATTGTGTAATGCTACTGGTCCTATTATTAGTGCTACAGCTCCAACTACACAAACTGATGTGGCTGAAAGTCCATTACAGTATGGTGATTTGTGGGTTAGCACAGCTGACTTAGAAGATTATCCATTATTATATCGTTGGGAAAATGTCAGTGGCGTACCACAATGGGTATTGATTGATAATACCAATCAAACAGATCCAAGTGGTGTATTATTTCAAGATGCTCGTTGGGCACCTAACGGTGTTACCAACCCAGTTACTGATGCATTACCAACAATTCAATCATTGTTAACCAGTAATTATTTAGACCCAGATGCTCCAAACGCATTGTTATATCCACAAGGTATTTTGTTATGGAACACACGGCGTTCAGGCTTTAATGTTAAAACATTCCAAGAGAATTACTTTAACAATCAAAGCTATCCAACATATGACTGGGTTTCAACAACAGCATACACTATTGGTGAATATGTGTCGTACGGTGGATATAACTATGCTTGTATTAAAAATAATATAAATCTAACGCCTGATACGTCGGGGGCTGAGTGGTCCATCCAAGAAGTTACAAACACATGGTTATCTGCTTCGGGCTCACGCCCAGACGGTGCTCCATATATGGGTCGTCAATCACAACGTCAAATCATCGTTGAATCTTTACGTAGTGCTATTGATAACAATGCTGCTATTCGTGAAGAACAAAACTACTATAACTTAATTGCTGTTCCTGGATATCCAGAGTTGGCAACTAACATGGTAGAGTTGAACAATGAAATTAACAACGTAGCATTTAACATTATTGATACACCGTTGCGTTTGACCCCAACTGATGTTGTTAACTGGTCCACTAATAATGATGGCTTAGGCAGAGCAACAGGTGACGGTAACTTGGCTTCTGGTGATAGTTACTCAGGTACATTCTACCCAAGTTGTGAAACATTTGATTTAAGTGGAAACACAGTTGTTACATATCCAAGTCACATGATGGTTCGTACAATTATCCGTTCAGACGAAGTAGCTTATCCATGGTTAGCTCCAGCTGGAACACGTCGTGGTATTATTGATAATGCTTTCCAATTAGGTTATCTCAACGGTATCACTGGTGTATTTGAGCCATTAAGTGTTGGACAAGCATTACGCGATGTATTGTACCCAGCTCATATCAATCCAATTACCTTTATCCCAGGTGTTGGTATTGTAAACTTTGGTAACTTAACATTACAATTAACACCTACAGCATTGGATCGTATTAACGTAGCTCGTTTGGTAGCGTTTATTCGTGCTAGATTAGTTGTAATTGGCAAGCAATACTTGTTTGAACCTAACGATCAAATTACTCGTACAGAAATCGCTAACTCTATCACTAGCTTGTTGCTTGATATTGTAGCTAAACGCGGTATCTACGATTACTTGGTTGTTTGCGACAATACAAATAATACACCTACTACAATTGACCAAAATCAGTTGTGGGTAGATATTGCTATCGAACCAGTAAAAGCAGTGGAATTCATCTATATTCCATTGCGTATTGAAAATACTGGCGCTATTGCTCAACAGGCTATTGCCTAAAGGACATGGGCAAAGAGGAAACTTTTTGCCCAAAAATATTAACTAAATAAAAGTAACTGGAGATTAACAAATGGCAACATCATCACTAACTAACATGACAGTACCGCTGCCAACAGACCAAAGTGCGCCAACGCAGGGTTTGTTGATGCCGAAATTAGCGTTTCGCTTTCGTGTGTTTTTTACCAACTTTGGTATTAGTACACCAACAACAGAATTAACTAAACAGGTTATGAAGTTTGATCGTCCACACGTTGAATTTACAGAAATCATGTTACCAATTTATAACAGTAGTGTAAAAATTGCTGGAAAATATAAATGGAGCGATATTACTTGCGATTTGCGAGATGATGCGCAGGGTAGTGTAAGTAAATTAGTTGGTGAACAGTTACAAAAGCAATTAGATTTCCTAGAGCAAAGCTCAGCTTCATCTGCTATTGATTATAAGTTTACTACACAGTTCCAAGTACTTGACGGTGGTAACGGAACCGCTGCTCCAGTAGTATTAGAGCAATGGAACATTTTAGGTTGCTACTTAAAAGATGTTAACTACAATACAATGGACTATGGTACATCTGAAGCAGTAAAGATTACTATGTCAATTACGTTTGATAACGCTGTTCAAGTTAATCAAGCTGGTGCTACTGTTGGAGTTGGCGAAGTAATTAATGCTACTCGTACTCCTACCGGAACAGCTACTGGCGCAGGCACAGCCGCTTAAACTAAATGTCAGTCCAGGGATACCTAGGACAGGGTAATCAATCATTACAAGACGCCACTGATCCGCAGTTAAAAGATTATACCCACGCATCAAAGACGTTTATAAGCAATGGGTATCAGTATAGCCCGCGACTCAAATTTCTATTCCATGTTTATTTTAATATAAACACAGCAAACATTCCACAGCTACAAGCCGCTTATGGATCTGGTGCTATTTCTACTATTAGCTTACTAGTCAAAAGTGCCGAGTTACCTAAATTTAAAATTGACACTACAGTACTAAATCAATATAATCGCAAACGTGTTGTACAAACTAAAATGCGTTACGAGCCTAGTCGCATTGTATTCCATGACGATCAAGCCGATTTAATTCGTAATATGTGGTATAACTATTATTCTTATTATTACGGTGATCCAAGTCACCAATACGCAGGAATTTCAAATATGTCAGGCACAATGGGTCGCTTAATGACGCAAGCAAATGCTTTTAACTATAACACATCTGACATTTATAGTCAGCAACAAGCTAGTGCTAACTGGGGATTTCAGGGCGAAACATATCACGATGGCACCAATTTATTATTTTCAGGCATGGGCGGCAAACCTGCGTTCTTCCGAGACATTACTATCTATGGACTTAGTCAAAAGAAATTTGCGCAATGGACATTAATTAATCCAATAATTACTGGCTGGCGCGGCGATAACTACGATTATAACGAAGGTGGCGGAATAATGCAAAATGAAATGTCCTTTGAATATGAGTCGGTGAAATATTTTATGGGCGATATTGGTTCTAATCAACCATCCAATTCTGTTTCTGGATTTGCGGATAATGCGCACTATGATACAAAATCATCAAGTATTACTACTCCTTATGGACGCGAAACAGTTTACAGTGGTAGTGGTGTTGTGTCTGCGGTATCGGGTACTGTACAAGATCTTAATAATACAACAGCTGGATTAAGTGGATTACAAAATGTTCTTGGCGGTGTACAAACAGCCGGCACATTGCTTAATACATTAACAGGAAGTGCTCTTAGTCAACAACTTGGAGTTGGTCAACTTATTAATGGCGGATTAAATAGTTTATCAGGATCTGATACAAACACATTAGGAACATTAGCGGGTAAATTGCAAGATGCGGCTAAAGGATTATTTATTCCAACAGCACCGTCAGCTATATCTGGCGCTGGAACATTGACTCAAGATACTGGAGCAGGAACAATAACTAATACGTTTGGTCAAACTGTTAATAACGATACGCAATTAGGAATATAATTATGACAACTATTAACGCAACTAATCCTCGTATTGATAGAACAGTTCAAATTTTTGATAGATTTCGTTCTTACTCACAAGCAATATCTGGCCCAGAGTATGATACTGTTTATAGTTATCTTAAATCAGTTTTTAATACAGAAGCACAAGCTCAAAACTTTACAACAACATTATTTCGTATTGCTAGTGTAACTGGGCAACCAGCTGTAACACTATTACAAGATATTCAAGGCGCCTCGGCACCGCAAGTTAGTTTAGTGTTTGCTTATTATCTTAACACTTTTCAATCAGCATCGACACAAATGGGTGTACAAATTCCAATAACGCCAAATTATTATGTGGCACACAATATTAGACAGTAAACTTCATGGCTAATTTTCGCCAAGGCACTTACGAAGTGCGTAACACAGACAAATATGTAGGAAAAGGCAAACCTAGGTACCGTTCGGGATGGGAAATGACCTTTATGATGTTCCTTGATTCAAATGATAATGTTGTAAACTGGGCATCAGAACCTCTTAGTATACCTTATAGACATCCACTTACCGGCAAAATGACCATGTATGTTCCTGATTTTATTGTAACTTATAAAGGGCCAAACAACACACGCAAAACTGAATTAATTGAAATTAAACCAAAAAGCCAAAGTGTAGTTGAAGCTAAAATGAAAGACCGTGAAAAAGCAGTTATAGCTGTTAATTATGCTAAATGGGATCAAGCCACTAAATGGGCTAGACAAAACGGCATAACATTTCGTGTTCTTACAGAAGAAAATATCTTCCATCAAGGCAGCCAAAAGAAGTAAGCGCCTGACAAAAATACAGTAAATAGCTGTATGACAATTTATCTTTACAAAAAAACTCATAGGGTAACCGGGCTAAAATATCTCGGTACCACTAATTCCAAAAATCCTTACAGATATAAAGGGTCTGGTACATATTGGCGCCATCACTGCGATAAGCATGGGTATGATATTGATACAGAAATATTATTTGAAACTGACAGCAAAGAAGAACTAAGAAGTAAAGGGCTATACTACTCGGAACTTTGGAATGTAGTTGATAGCAAAGAATGGGCTAACCTAAAACCCGAAGAAGGCAACGGCGGTGGGTATGTAGCAGGATCCGAGTCAGCTAAAAAACGTTCGGTTAAAATGATAGGGCACCCAAATTGGGCACCACCTCCCAATCAACAAACAAAGGATAAGATATCAAAAACGCAAACAGATTTATTAAGTAAAATGACACCAGAAGAATTATCTGCCCGTATGAGAAACTCTTGTTGCAAGCCTGAAAGCTATACTCCAGAGCGCATTGAAAATATGCGTCAAGGAATGATTGGCAAAAAGAAAACCAAAACTCCTGCATTATTGGCTGCCGAAGCTGCTAGAAAAAATCGAACCCCGGCGCAGAAACTTAAATGTGGGGATGATAAACGTGGCAAAACGTGGAAAATTGTAGACGGAAAACGAGTTTGGACAGATAAGGAGATTCAAAATTACTAAACGCCTTGAAGAACTTTTTGGATTTGACAAACTTTCAGAAGAACAAGAGCCCGTTATTAGTGAAACCATGACGGTAGAAGAAACACGCACAGCTATTGTGGAAATAGACGATACTATAGATAAAATAGATGCCGCTTTACCAGCTATCAGGGACTTAGATGCTTCGGATAGAGAACTTGACGATTTAGCAGATTTAGCCAAACAAAGTTACGAAGATTTATCTACTTTGGGTATGAACGTTGACAGTAGATTTGCCGCAGAACTATTTGCTGTAGCTGGAAATATGTTGGGACACGCATTAACAGCTAAAACAACTAAATTAAACAAGAAATTAAAGATGATTGACTTGCAATTGCGCAAATTAAAGCTGGATCAGGATGCTGCTAAACGATCAAATGAACTCCAAAACTTACCTACAGCAGAAGGGCAAGTATTGTCACGTAATGACCTTTTAGAACGCTTACTTAGCGATAGAGCGCAAAAAGACATTTAGTATAAATATAATATACAGGAAAAGTACCATGAAAAATTTTAAAGATTATCTAGCCGAAAGCGAACGTACATACAACTATAGAATCAAAATAGTTGGTGATTTACCTACTGGATTCCTAAACTTACTTAAAAGTAAATTAGATCAGTTTGATCCAGAAAAAATTGGTGCTGAAAAAAGCACTCCTATTCAGGCTAAGCCAGCTGACTTCCCAGCATTTGAAAATGAGAAAGTTACTAGTTTAGATGTTATGCTACGCTATCCAGCTATTGAGCCACAAATCAAACAAATTGCTCGACTATTAGGCTTAGATGAAAATAAAATTATTATGCAAACTGTAGCATATGATGATAGCAATGCTGAATATCAAAAGAAATTAGAAGAGCAACCTGAGTCTTTGTTAGATGACACAGCTTATCCTGCTGATGATGCCAAACAAAAAGAATTAGTTAAAGATTATTCAACTGGTCCATATGATCATGCTGTGTTGAAAAATTCTTATCGTAGTAATTTTACTGTAGCTGGTGGCAAAACTAAGCCAGCAGAAACAACTAACGATTTTAAAACAGGCGATGACAGTCCAATGACACACGCTGAAAAACGTCCACGCAAACCAGCAACAGGCGCACAACCATCAGGGAATTACAAATGAATCCATTTTACAAACTAAACGAAACACTGGCTAATATTGGCAACGAGCAAAA
>Ga0304729_1001050_pt1 | contig 18726 bp, 22 predicted proteins | sample C_131016_MF_Meta_FD_190475 | JGI IMG/M metagenome (GOLD analysis project Ga0304729, IMG submission 190475) | Freshwater microbial communities from Lake Croche, Canada to study carbon cycling - C_131016_MF_MetaG (v2) (version 2) | ecosystem: Environmental > Aquatic > Freshwater > Lake | place... | reverse complement strand
TATCAATAGAAGCATTATAAAATAAGTATATATGATAGCCGTAAAAACTTTTTATTTCACACAATATTTCACGTGGAACATTTTTCCCACCCTATTGAATCTTCGTTTAATTCCCACCCTTATATATGAATAAAGACTCTCTGAATTAACAGAGAGCCTTTACTTAAGGATTAAACTAATCCATTAAGAACATTTGTGTTAACTGCAAGAGCTGGTTCATCCTTAAAGATATCTTGTAATGTCTTTTCAGTTTGAGCCATAGAGATTTCTTGGTCAACGTTGGTACAACTTGCAAGCTGTAATGTTGGTACAGTAACTAATTGACCATCAACTTCTTTTTGACGTGTGCCTGGAATGAATGTAATGCTGTACAATTTACCACTATCTTTCCAAGCAACAAATTCATCTTCGCTATTAACAGTAAACACAATACCATTAAACTGATAAGTGTTAAATTTCTTACCGAAGAAACTGTGGTCTTCTGCAACATCATACTTTCTACCTTTAGAGATTGTCTTAACTCTAAGTACGTCCCTACCTTTAATTTCTAATTCCTTGTTCATTTTGATTTTTTTTGTGCCATGTTACATTGAATGGGGGATACCCCCAACCATGGCACAATGTGGAGGGGTTGAAGCTGGAAGTAGCCTCCTCTCCCTTAAATAGGGAGGTCTTAAAATTTTGGAAAAAATTTTTTATAACGTTTTGTAAATAAATTTGGTTTGTAAATTTATTTGTATTTACCTTTGGGGTGGTTGGGTGGGTTAGACATTAACGTTTTAAACTTCTATGTATATGTATGCAATTATAGTGTTTGTTGTTCTGATTATGGTGATAGAGTATTTTAGATCTGATGAAGTGGCATTTGCTATAGAGATCAATCCAGTTTGGTATGGTGTGTTTGAGTTAGGATTCTCTAATAGAGTGTATGATAAGGAGGATGGTTCTGTAGAGAGAGAATTTAAAATAGGTCTATTGATTCTTAGTTTTTGTTTTGTATTCATTAGAAATGAAGCATAATATAGCATTCATTGATTCAATTAACTTAGTTAGTTATTTGTAAGTCAATATATTAGACTATCTTTGTATTAACTAATTATGGAAACCAACAAGAAAATAGTAGTTCAAAAGTTGAAGAGGAATATGGAAGACCCATTTTCTTCTGCAGAAATGTATTACACCATTCTGTCAGCTCTCAATAATTTGAAGCTTACACAGAGAGAAATACAGCTCGTTGCTTTTGCTGCTATAAAGGGAAACATCTCCTATGCTAATATAAGGGAAGAGTTTTGTGCTAAGTACAAAAGCTCTACGCCTACAATTAACAATATTATTTCTAGGCTTAAGAAGATGCAGATTTTAGTTAAGGATGGTTCTAAGATAAAGGTGAATCCTGTGATTCTTCTTAATTTTGAGAATGATGTCGTCTTACAAATAACTATAGGAAATGGATAAGCCAATGAGTATGTCTGTTAGGGACTTTCTCATTAGAACCTTAGCAGTGAAGATGATGGTTTCTGAAAAGACAATTGAGAAGGTGGTAGACCACCAGTTTCAATCTGCTAATCAGGCAATGGATCTTAATGATAGTGTGGAGATTTCTGGATTTGGTAAGTTTTTCTTTAATAAGAAAAAGGCCATTAAGAAGATTGCTTCTTTAAATGCTAAGATAGGAGCTATGGAAAAGATTATTAACAATCCAGATGTAACAGAGCAGAGAAGAAAGAGTGCAAAGGTGACACTTGATAAAACTATAGTTTCTTTAAACCAGCTTAAACTTAGAACTAAATATGAAGATTGATCTTTCACAGGTGTATGAAGGTTGGAAAAACAACCTACTCCCCTCCAAAGAATTAAGACCTATAATTAGTGAGGTGAGTAAATATAGAATGAGTGTATGTGAGAATTGCGAACTTCATTCTAAACACCATAAGACATTTAGACTAGATGATCATTGTACAGATTGTGGATGCACCCTTTCTGCTAAAACAAAATGTTTGTCTTGCCAGTGTCCAAAAGATAAATGGCTTCCTGTATTAGAATCAGAAAAAGAAGAAGAAATTAAAACTGCATTACAACATGAACAATGATACAGTTATAAAGAAAATACCCTTAGATCAATTCATAGATGTATTGATAGAAATATACAATAAGGGAGTGGATTATATAGATTTGATAGGAGAGAAAGGAGATGCACAAGATAAAATGCATATTGTCTTTACATCAGAATATATGACCAAAGAAGGAGCTAAGAATCTTGAGAAAGAAATAGAATCAATAGAAATATCACCAAAACTAACTGACGAAGATTTAAACCAATTGTTATGAACCCAGAAGCATGGATTGTTATTGAGAGACTTGGAGCCTTATGTGCAACACCAGGAATTTCAGAAGATGTAAAAAAGCTTGCTAATGACCATATTAGTAAACTTATAAAGGATATTATAGCCCCTTATTTAGTAAAATTATCAGCTGCAGAAGCTGGTATTATAACTAGCTAATATGACTCAAAAGAAGAATTATTATAATGACGTATTGCTAATTCTTCAGGAATTACACAAGAGCTTTCCTTCCTATAATATGGGAAGACACATCTCTACAGTTCTTGATGAGTATGGTGACATATGGGGAATGACAGATAAAGAACTGGCATTTGCTCTCACTAAATACAAGAGTCAATTAGATCTTGATATTCCTCATCCAGATGATTCTGAGATAGATAGGATAGTGAAAGAAGGTATGGACCTTGATAATATATTAAAAGAGGAGGATGATAATGGCGACTATTAAAAAAACTACATACATTAATACAGAACTTGAATGGGCTGAAACACAACTCAAAAGCTGGAAAGCTTATGTAGATGCAAATCCCCTTCATGAATTAAAAGATAGAATTGAGTGGAAGCCTACATCTAAGGGAGGAATGTTACCTATGGTGATTGCTTCTATCGAAGCACAAGGTAAATTTGTTCAGGAGACAATGAAGAACTATTTAGCCTTGGTTGAGGTGGTTGACAAACTAAGAAGTATGGAAGAAGCAAAGGTGGAAGTGAGAGGAAAGGGAGAGTTGTCTGGAGCTGCTGCTGAATTCTTAGCAAATAGAAAATGATTGAAAACTTACAGAATATTGACTATAAAGATTGGTTCATAAATCAGAAGAGAATTCCAGATAAGGATTCTTCTGAGTATAAGCCTTTCTTTGATTTTCATAAAGAGCTTTGCCTAAATGGTGCTATGATGGATGGGGTTTATATTAACCCCTTTTTATATTGGCACCTAAACATATGGCATACAGAGGTGGATGTAATTGATGACAGGGGTAGAATCTCCCAAAAATATAGCAATCCTTTCTTGAGAGATAATGAATGGATTGTTACAAATGAAATAGATAGGGCCCAGACAGAAAGAAGAGGACTTGTTATTTTAGGAATCAGACGTTTTGCTAAGTCTGTTATTGAAGCAAGTTACATTGCTTGGGGAGCTACATTTGATGAGAATAGTCAGAACATTATTGCTGGCCTGAATGCTCCAGATATAAAACTAATTACAGATAAGATTGATAAGGGATTAAACTTTATTCCTGAGTATTGGAGATGGCAGAGGATTGAGGATAATTGGAAGAATCAAGTGACATTAGGAATTAAAACTAAATCAGGAGAACGTATTCCATTCTCCTCTATATTAATACGTAACTTAGATGAAGGTAACAATGAAGAGGCTATTGCAGGTACCAAACCAAGAAAACTTATCATTGACGAGATTGGTAAAGGGAACTTTCTCAGAGGTTTGCAAGCAGCTATACCTGGTTTCACAACACCCTATGGTTGGGGATGTAGTCCAATTCTTACAGGTACTGGGGGTGATATGAAGAAATTCATGGATGCAAAATCCCTGATGTTTGATGTAGACAACTTTAACTTCCTTACATATAATAATAAAGCAGACAATAGAATACATGGGCTATTCATTGGACACACATACAGAATGGAAGCTAAAGAGAAGAGTTCTCTTGGTGCTTATTTGGAGCTTCCTTCAGCTAATCAGTTACACTCTGTGGAAATGCTTGTGTCAAATCAGGAAAAAGCTGATGAGATTACTAACACTAATCTAGATAGACTTAAAAAAGCTGGAGACAGAATTGCTTATTTAAAGGAGAAGATGTACTATCCTCAGAATGTAGATGATATATTCTTAAATGAGGATACAAACATATTTGATATTGAAGGAGCTAAGAGACAGAAGTTCAGGCTGTTACAACAAGAACGAACAGGTGTTCCTGTAGTGTTATACACAGATGACACAGGAATCAAACATGAGTTCACAGACAAACTACCCATCACTAACTTCCCTCTAAAGAATAGTGATCAGAAAGATGCCCCTGTAGTGATATATGAATTCCCTGTAGAAAATCCTCCTTATGGATTGTATACAGCAGGAGTCGATCCTTATAGACAAGGTAAATCAGCATACTCAAGTTCATTAGGAGCTGTATACATATATAAGAGAATGCATGATATAACAGGTGAGAAGTATCAGGATATGTTTGTAGCTTCTTATGTGGCCAGACCAGACAAGAAAGATCAATGGGAAGAACAGGCCAGACTCCTAATTAAATATTACAACGCTAGAACACTCTGTGAGAATGATGATATATCTTTCATAGAATACATGAAAGCCAAAGGAGATGCTCACTATTTAGAGAGACAACCAGACTGGCTTAAAGAGATTGTACCAAACACCACTGTAAAGAGAGACTTTGGTATCCATCGTTCAAGTGATAAAATAATAGAATACCTCCACACATGTTTAAAGAAGTATCTAGAGGGTGTTTTATATAAAGAGACAAATGATGCAGGAGAAACTATAAAAGAGATACATGGTGTCAGTAAGATATTTGATCCTGTTTTATTAGAAGAGATTATACAATACAATGACCAGGGTAACTTTGACCGAATCATTGCTGCAGAATTAGCTATTGCTCAAGCACTTAAGATGGATCCTATTATGGGAAAGGTGGGAGGATCTTCTGATGAAAGAGTGATGGCAATGTTTACAAAGAAGCCTGCTAATGTATTGTTTACAGAATCAAGAGGAATGTTTAAAACTAGAAAATACAAAAATAAATTGTTTTCATAATGGCAATTATAAGATATACAAAAGATGCTACCATACGGTATGCCTATTTAAATATATTTCCTGATCAATTTAAAACTGATAAGGAAAAGCAGGATGAGAGTTGGGTGAAGAATACAATGGACTATTTTGCTAACAGGGCTTATGCAGAATATGTAAAGAACAGAGATACATTTGTTAAGAACTATGATCTTGTAAAGGGTATTTTAAGAATGGAAGACTTCTATCAAGAGCCTCAAGTAAGAAGCTTTACAGATGTTCTTACAGCAGATCTTGAATTACCAGCCTATGTAAAAATGTATTCTATTGTAACCACTCCTTTAAATGAACTTGTTGGTGAGATTTCTAAAAGACCAGACTCGTTTAGAGTGAAAGCATTTGATGATGATAGTCAGGCTGAAGAGCTTGAGTTCAAGACACAAATCTTACAGGAATATGTTATCAATGAGGCCAAGAAGAAAATGCAAGTGGAGGCTTTATTAAAAGGACAGCAGTTGGATGAAGAAGATCCACAGGTTCAAGAACAAACTCTTGAGAGTGTGAAAGATCAGATTGATTCCTATACATCTGTTGCTGAGAAGTGGGCCAACCACGTTCTTACATCTCAGAAGGCTGAGTTTGTAATGAAAGAGAAATCAGAAGATGCCTTTCGTGACCTATTGATTTCTTCCAGAGAGTTCTTTCATATATATGAGGACAATTCAAAACTTGGATTCAATGTTGAGGTGGCCAACCCTAAGAATGTTTGGTTCTTAACAACACCAGATAGAAAATACATTTCAGATCCTACTGGTAGGGCCCAAGGAGCTTATGCTGCTGGTATTGTACAAGTGATGGAACTATCTGAAATCATTGAGACATTCCCTGATATAACTAAAGAAGAGATAGATCATTTACGTAGTTCTTTACAGGATTATGGATTGATTAATGTGCGTGAATCCAATCTTGGTAATCCTAATGCCACTCCAGGTATAGACTCTGTTACATATGATACATATGATCCTTTGGTTCTTCAGACTAGAATGATCATTGAATCTGAAATGAAAGAGAACAATGATGGACTAAGAGATTTCTTAGGACTAACATCTAACGTAAGTTCATTTGGATATAAATATGTTGTTGTACGAGCCTATTGGATCTCCAAGAAAAAGATTGGTAAACTCATCTACTTAGATGAAATGGGTAATGAGCAATCATTATTGGTTGATGAGAATTACAAATCTAAGACTATTCCTACAGAGCAGTCTTTAGAATGGGGATGGATTAACCAATGGTATCAAGGAATTAAAATAGGACCAGACATCTACAATATCAAGCCATACAAGTTATTAGACTATTGTCCTATTATAGGAGTGGTGCATGAGGTAAAGAATACAGAGGCTAGAAGCCTTGTAGATTTAATGAAACCTTTTCAGGTGTTATATAATGTATGTATGAACCAGCTTTACAAACTTCTAGAGAAAGAGGTAGGTAAAGTGTATTTGACATCAATTAGACATATTCCTATTCCTAAAGATGGAGATGCACAAGATGCTCTAGATATTTGGGAAATGGAAGCACGTAATAGAGGAGTGATGTTTATTGATGATTCTCCAGAGAATCTAAAAAGTCCTTCTAGCTTTAACCAGTTTAGGGATATAGATCTTACACGTACACAGGAGATTCAATCTAGATATCAATTAGCTATACAGCTTAAAAATGAGTGTTGGGAATTAGTTGGTATGTCCAAACAAAGACTTGGTTCTATTTCAGCAAGTGAAACAGCAACAGGTACAAACACAGCTATTAGTCAGTCTTATTCACAGACAGAACCTTTGTTTGTAGCTCATGAATATATATTAGGCCAGCTCTATCAAGCAATTATAGATGCTGCTATGTATGTAGAAAGTAAGAAACCTGAGTCAACTATTTCTTATGTAACCAACTCTGGTGAATCTGCTTTCATATCAGTTAATGGTACAGATCTCAAATTTAGGGACCTAAAAGTGTTCTTAACTAACAGACCTGAGGACCAAAAAATGTTTAATGAGATTAGACAGCTTTCTCAAACTGTTATTCAGAATGGAGGATCTGTATATGACATCATTGAATTGTACAGCACTAACTCTGTACGTCAGATGAAAAAGGTATTTAAAGATCTTAAAGAGAAACAAGATACTATTCAGCAACAACAAATGCAACAGAAACAGCAAGAGATTGATCAGCAAAGATATGCCACTGATGCTCAGATTCAACAAGCTCAAAGACAGCATGAAGAGCAAATGGCTCATGATGACTACCAAAAACAATTGGATAGAATCAGCAAAGAGCAAATTGCCACAATCAAAGCTGAGAGTGTTGAGAAGGTACCATTGGATGTCAATCAAAATTCCATCCCTGATATTCTAGAGAACAGCAGATTGATGCATGAGCAAACAAAAGCTGCTAATGAGTATAGACTCAAAACTATGGATATACAGAGCAAGAATAATATAGCAATGGAGAAGCTGAGGGTGGAAAGAGAGAAATTGGATACTGAAAGAAAGAATCATAAGGACGATATTGAAATAGCTAAGATTAATGCTAAAGGTAGAAAACAAAAATAATATATGGTTGATACTAACATTATAATAAGTACCCTTGAATGGGCCATTGAAAAATGGGTAGATCATCTATCCCCTATAGTTATAGTTAGATGTTATGAAGGGGGTGTACTTCTTAGACTTGGTAGTTACCAAGGTGAACTTAAAGAAGGTGTTAATTTTAAAATGCCATTTATAGATGAGGTTCACTCAGTGATCAAAACAGTAGATACATTTCATGTAGCTGCTGTTGATATTACAACCCTTGATGGTAAACAAGTATCTGTAGAACCTATTATCAAATTTGATATTGTAGATTTTAAGAAATATCTAATAGATACAAACCAAGCCTCTGATAATCTACATGACATAGCTAGAGGAATAATAGCTGACCATCTTACAGACTGTAATTGGGAAGACATAAAAGACAAAAGAACACTTACACAGATTAAAAATAAACTAAAGAGTGAGTGTGATGATATGGGGGTAAATATTCTAAAAGTGTATTTTGGAAGAATAGTCACCACAAAAATGTTCACTGTTTTCAAAGAGTAAGAAATATTAATGCTATATTATCCTAAATAATGAAGCTAAAACAACCTTATCTCTTTGCCATTAACAATATACGATATACTTTTACTACTGAAAACCAATTACATGACTAAACAATATAGTTCAAAGTATTCAAAAGAGATTGATAAGTGCGAAGTGAGATGTTGTAATTGTCATAGGATAGTTACAATAGAAAGAAGAAAGAAAAGATAAGAATAATTAGTAATATTTAATTAAACCAAAAAACTACATATGGCTGAAAATCTAGATAACCCCACAATGGGTAACTTCAGTATTGAGAATACTATGGAGTTTGGTGCTGGAAATCAAGAGCTTTTAAATGACTTATTTGCTCCAGAAACATCTACAACTAATCCTGATGATATTCAAGATATAAAAGATGCACCCCCTGCTCCTGAGAAGAAAGCTCCTGCTAAAAAAGAAGCAGCTGCTACAACAACTGATGAAACTACAGAGAAAGTAGATCCTTCTAAATCAATTGCAGATTTCTTATCTGGAGGTGATGAAGATGACACTGAAGATGAAGATGATGATGTTCCACCTACTAAAGCTCCAAAGAAAACCGCAGCTCCTGCAGAAGAAGGTGATGCAGAAGAAACAGAAGATACTGATGAAACAAATCAATTCTCTGCTCTATCTAAAGATCTTTATAAACTTGGAGTGTTCTCTAAAGAAGATGATGAGGAAGAAACACCAATCACAACCCCTGAGGAATTTCTAGAAAGATTCAATGCTGAGAAGAAGAAAGGAGCTATTGAAGTGGTAAACAACTTCATAGGTCAATTTGGAGAAGATTATCAACAAGCATTTGATGCCATATTTGTAAAAGGTGTTAAACCTATAGAATATTTTAGTGCGTTTAATAAAATACAATCTTTCGCTGAGATGGATCTTGCAGAAGAATCTAATCAAATAGCGATCATCAAACAGGCTCTAACTGATCAAGGGTTTGAACCTGATGATGTTACAACAGAGGTTGAAAGACTTAAAAACTATGGTGATCTAGAAACAGTTGCAACTAGACATCATAAAGTTTTGGTTAAAAAAGAAGCTGCAAAGCTTCAACAACTTGAACAGGAAAGAGAAGTACAATTACAACAACAGGCTCAGTACAAACAGCAATATGCTCAGAATGTAAATCAAGTTTTACAGGACAAGTTGAAAGCTAAAGAGTTTGATGGTATTCCTCTCAATCCTAAATTGGCTAGTGAACTACAAGATTTCTTAGTAACAGATAAGTATAAGACACCTTCTGGAGAAACACTCACAGATTTTGATCGTACAATTCTGGAACTTAAACGTCCTGAGAATCATGAAAAGAAGGTGAAGGTTGCTCTTCTAATGAAGATATTAGAAAAAGATCCTACACTTTCCACGATTCAAAAAACTGGCATAACCAAAAAGTCAAATGAATTGTTTGGAGAAGTTGCTAGACAGGCTAATAAAAGTGCTGTGAAATCTAAAGCTCCTGTCAAACCTATGTCATGGTTTCAATAATTCAAACAATAAAAATTAAAAAATAACAAAAATGGCAATTCAAACAATCCCAGGTTTAACTGGATTTACCTATGCTAGAGTCGCTTCTATGGACAAGCGTGCTGTAGGTAAATTAACAGACTCAAACCACTTGGAGAGTTTTCACTCAACTGAGCCAGCAGACTATGATAAGAAAATTATCAGTCTTTATACTCAGAGTTCTTTGTATAGTAATGACTTCTTGGATATGATTAACAAGTCGACTCCTTATTATATTGATAACAATAGTGATGCTTGGAAGTGGCAAGTACAGGTTCCATACAAGTTCCCTAAAATCATTGATGTTCCAAGCAGCACCTTAGCTTTAGATAAGCCAGGTATTGATGGTCAAGAGTTCTCTTTAGTTATTGATACTAATGAGTTTTCTAAGAACGCAATTGTATCTGTAGGTACTCGTCAATATGGTCCTCGTTTCTATGTTGTTAAAGATCCTCAGCCTTGGAACGTAGGATTTTTATACACATTCACACTTGTAACTGACAATCCAACTGTAGACTATGTAAGCGGAACCTTCTTAAAAGTTGGTATCGAATTAGAATTAGTTGATGCAGCTATTGGTGAGTTTGATCAAGATTTGTTAGGTCTTCCTCGTTTAGGTGAGCAAATCACTATGTTTGAATCTTTAGGTTCTGCATATGGTTATGAGCACAAAATCACTGAGTGGGCTGATGACAAAATGATGAGAGATGCTTCTGGTAAACCTTTGGATATCTTGGTATATGCTCCTCAAAGACGTAACCAACTTCCTTTAACTCGTAATGATGTTAAATGGGAACCATTCATTGAGTTCTGGATGCGTAAATCTATGTTGGAATTAAAGGTTAAACGTATGATCTGGGCTAAGCCTGGTACAGTTAAGACCAATGGTTCTAGACAAGAATTAAAAAGAACTTCTGCTGGTGTTTACCACAGAATGAGAAATAACGGTAACTTAGTTCAATACAATCGTGGTGAGTTCACTGCAAACTTGATTCGTTCAGTGTTTGGTGACTTATTCTACAGACGTGTTGATGTTAAAGATCGTAGAGTTAAAATGTACACTAATGAAGCTGGTTTTGACGTGTTCCAACAAGCTTTGAAGAATGACGCTTTAAACTCTGGCTTAACTTTCATGGCTGATTCTGGTAATAGATATATGCAAGGAGAAGGTCAGCACATCACTTACAACTTTGCTTTCGATGCAATGGTTACTCGTGAGACTGGTCGTGTTGAACTTATTCACTTGAAAGAATTGGATCTTCCTCAAACTAACTTAGAATTTGGACAGAACAAAAAATCTACTCCAGTATTTATGGTGTTTGATGTGAGCCCAATGAGCGATGGTTCTATGATTAACAACATTCGTGAAGTTCGTATGAAGGGTGCACCTTCTATGACTTGGGGATATATTGATGGTACTCGTCACCACTTAGGCTTTGCTAAGTCTCAAGGTATGTCAAGTGCAAACAAATTCCCAGGATACGAAATCTGGATGAAAGACCGTTGTGATGTATTCATTGAAGATTTGTCTCGTACAGTTTTGATTGAAGAAATTCCACAGTTCTAATTTTAGTCCCCTAAAAAGGTACGTATATCCTACCGAGAAGAATTACCCCCTAGCCCTCACAGCTAGGGGAGTCTTCTCAAAAACACAGATGGATGAGTGTAGATTATATGTCTATATTGCACGCTCTTCGATGAGAAACCATCTGCAAATTAAACCAAATAAATAACTACAATATGGGCAAGATAGGCAAAATCTCAACTATTAAGAAAGACTACAACAATTCTCAGTTGCAAACAATGCAAGGCGGACTAGCTACAAAAGGGTTAACAAGGATTCCTGGAACAGGAGTTTTTAAATATCCTTACAAAGAGTTAGATGGCCAGTATAGAACAGGCTTAGATGCTAATGCATCTTATATAAGACGTATTGGTGATAAGGTGGAAAGAGAACTAGAAATAGAAAGAGTTACAGATTTAAGAAAAAGATTAGAGTCTGCACTAGGTGATATTGACTTAGGTCCTAGATCTCAATTCTGGAACTATGGACTTTCAACCTCTTCAGATGACACTCTTCATGTACAAGCTGTAAAACTTATGGATGGTGATAATTATTTTGATTTCTCACAACCTTTTCAAGAACTAGCATTTGCATGGTTAAGAGTTCATCCAACAATTGCTTCTAGCTATCAAGCTTGGGAGCGTGGTGAATATCCAGCAGACACACAATTCTATGTAGCTGATGATGAGATTGAAAATGCAGTGATGTATAAGAAGAAACAGTTGATTAATAAAGCAATCATTAAGTTTGATTCAATGAGTCCTGAAAGAAAGAAAAAGGTAGCTCGTTTATTAGGTCTTCCAGTTACAGATAATACAAAAGAAGAAGTGGTGTATAATCTAGTTGATAATCTATTAAAACAAACAGAGTTTAAGAATGGTAAATACCAAGGACTTAACCCTGTAGAAATCTTTGGTAGATTTGCTGACATGAAAGAAAACTTGCTCCATATTAAAGATTTAGTAAAACAAGCAGTTTCTCACTCAATCTACAGATCAAAACCTAATGGTAGAATATACGAAGGTGATTTTGAAATAGCTATTGATGAAGATGATTTAGTGAAACAACTTGCTGATGAAGATAATCAAGACCAACTATTAACACTAGAAGGTAAATTAAAAACTAAAAAACTAGCTTCTGTATGATCCCTGTAGATAGTTTATTATATAAGATTGATCAGAAACTAAATAAACTATCAACAAATGAACATCAACAGATTAACTTAGAAGATAAAATCTTGGCATTGAATGAGGCCCAAGTTAAGTTGATTAAACAAAAGTTTGATGGATTTAGTACAGTTTCTGGATTAGGACTGGATGCTTTTAAAAAGCGTTATGAAGACCTACAAAGTTTAATTATTACATATAATCATCAGCCTCTTCCTTTATATTTAAAGAATGCTGAGTTGAATCAGTGGGGTGCAAATATACACTTGTTGGTTCCACAATACATGTTTTATATTGATAGTTACTTATTAGCAGATAAAGGACCTTGTACAGATAGAAAGATTTGGATCAATAGAGATCTTGCTAAGCATCAAGACTTACAATTTCTTTTAACTAATGATCACTTCAAACCATCTTTTGAATATCAAGAAACATTCATCTTCTTATCAACAGATGAATTGAATATCTATACAGACGGAACCTTCACACCTACATCAATTAACATATCATATATGAGGTATCCTCAATATATTGATAAGGTTGGATATGTAAGGTTTGATGGAACTCCTTCAATAGATAGTGATTGTGAACTTGAACTATATTTAGAAGATGAGCTTTTAGATTTAACAGTTCAAAATCTAGCAATGTACACAGAGAATCAATCTGCAGTTCAAAGCTCAGTGTATAGAATTCAAACAAACGAATAATTTTTTACAATTTAAATAAAAAACAATGGCCGATTTTTCATTAACCACGCTCTTTGTGGTTCCAGTAGGAAATACTCTACCTAGCTCTGGATCTACACAAAATTTAACAGCGGGTCAGTTTGGTATCTTCAGAAGTGATTACTCAGTGGCAACATCTGGTAACATTGCTGCTAAACCATACTTCTATTTAGCACAGGGTAGAGTGAATACTTATTTACAGGGATCTAAGCGTTCAGACAAAATTGCAGGTATCAATAACTCAGCTTATGGTGCCAACGTTACTGAATGGTATAAAGTGAACGGATGTCCTACAGCTTCTAACCAAATCACTCAAGTGGGTGGTTGGACAGTTAAATGTGGTGATGTTGTAACTTTAACCTTACGTGGATTCTCTAGTTACATTGACACATTATACTTTAACGGTTTCACTCGTAGTGTAACTGTTCAAGCTCCATGTTGTGATTGTGGTGGAAATCCTTGTACTGATGTTGATGTTCCTGCTTTAATTGATGCTTTCATCGTTAAATTGACTCAACAAGCTCCTGGTAACAACCCTGATAACATCAACTTCAACACTTTCTACACATTTGCTAGAGTTGGAAACGATCAGAATGCTGTATTGCAAATTACTGGTAAGCCATTAACTAAATATGGTCAGCCTTGTGATGTTGCTGCATTCCCTTGGGAGTATGACAGATTTTATTTCCGTACATTTGTTTACTCTGGTCCTGCTACAACTGCTGACTTCATTGTTGCTGACAGATGTAACTTTGTTGCTCAACCTGTTATCACTCAACGTTCTTCTTATGCAACTGGTACTTCTTCAGAAATTCAACAATTAGAGAAGAATTTCTATAGCTACCAAGCTGGATACTTGAAGCATTTATACAGAATGGTTGGTTACAACGAAAACTTTGAATCTTGGGTAGCTAACGGTACCACTTATGATACCTACTACATCAAATTCAATACTTACGATAAGGCTGCTTATCAGTGGGGTGACTACATCATGGAAGATAGCTCTGTAATTATTGCTATCCCTCAAGGAGCTACTTCTTCTATTGAAGCTATTTTAGTTGCTGCGTTAGGTTCAGTTGCTAGTGATAATGTTTGTGTAACTACAACTACCACTAGTTCAACTTCTAGCACAAGTACCACTACATCAACTACTACTCAGATTCCTTAATCTAAGAAGTAAGCTGAATCATATAACCTATGCCAGAGGGTGAGAGGATCGTCTCAAATCCTCTGGCATTTTTATTTTAAATAATATGACTTTAGATTTTTTAGTAATCAATACTTATAGTGTACAAACATTAGGTATAGCAGATACATCAACTTATGATACAGATCCTCCTGTTGTCGTAAGTCCTAGTATAAGTTTTACTATTCCAGGATTCTCAAGCCCTACAGTGTTACCTTTTGTTCCATTAAACTTTAATGTTTTCAATTCTCTTACATTAGGACTTAGTACCTCAGGACAACCTTTGTTACCTCTTCCTGATGGAATCTGGACTGCTACATATTCTGTAGATCCTGCTATAACAAATTTTGTTACTAAAACATTCATGCGTATTGATGTCATACAAGAAAAGTATGATAGAGCATTCATGAAATTGGATATGATGGAATGTGATTCTGCAATTAGAACACAATCTAAGGTGACACTGAACACTATATATTATTTCATACAAGGAGCAGTTGCTGCTGCTAATAATTGTGCTGTAGATACAGCTAATAAATTATATATACAAGCAGACAACATGTTGACTAATTTTATAAATAATAACTGTGGATGTAGTGGAAATAATTACGTAATAAATTTCTATTAATATGGCAAGTTGTAGAGGATGTGGCCTATCAGTAGGCTGCGGATGTCAATTAATTAATGGTTTGTGTTCAGCGTGTCATTACAAGCTGATGCAAGCAACTCAAAGAATAAAAAATGTTATACACAAGATTAACAAACTGTATTGATTGTGCAAGTATTCCTGCACTATTAAAAGATATTGATTGTAAACTAACAGACTTAGCTAATGATCAATATAATAACATTGTATTCTCTTTGAATAAATATATATCAGGAGAACTAGTTGGTGATCTGCTAAACTATAAACAGATATTAACTTACAAATTTTGTAATCCAGATTACGCTCTACCTTTCACTGTACAGATGATTGCTAGTCGAGTGATTGTGTTAATCCATAAATAAGTTAAAAATGCCTTGCGATAATTGTAATAATGGTTGTGTTCAGGTGACAACAGATCAATGTGTTAATTACACAGGTGCAGCAGTTCCTGCATTAGAAATCACTGTACCAACCAATCTTTTATGTATAGAGAATACATTAATTAACACTGTAGTTTCTTTTCTAGATGGACATGGTATTAATATCACTATTAACCCAAGTTATTATTGTAGTCTTGTCACTGGATATTTACCAGTGGGAACTACTCCTAATCTTGTACAGTTACTAACAGCATTAGTTAGAGCTGCTTGTGATTTACAAAATCAAGTGACTGTTATCAACGGAACACTAACTACACTTAATAGCCCATATACAGTGGGATGTTTAGATGGTGTTACATCTTCATCAAAAACACATGATGTTGTACAAGCTATTATTACAAAACTTTGTACAACAGTTTCAAATCTATCTGCTCTAACAATTGATGTAAATACAAACTATGTAAAGATTTCTGATCTTAACACATTAATACAAGCCTACTTAAATAGTATTAGCGGAGGCACACAGCAGTATTTAAAAATGATTCCTTATACAGCTGTTGAATATTATGGCCCTTTGACTAACTTTGATGGTACAGGTGCTGGTATTAATTCATTAGGATGGAATAAAATCTATCTGTGTAATGGCAACAATGGTACTCCTGATAAAAGAGGAAGAGTTGGTGTAGGTGCTATTGTAACTCCTGGAGTTACAGCAGGACCATTAAATCCTTCTGTAGATCCTGCATTTGCTGGTAATCCAAACTATGCTATAGGAGATACAACAGGTGCAAATTCTGTAACACTTCTTGCATCACAGATGCCTAGTCATACACATACAGCTACAGCATCTGCTATTTCAATAGTTGATGAACATGGTGGTCATTTTCACTACTCTGGTCATACTCCTCAACAATGGGGAGGAAGTGGAACTATTGGTATTACTGATGAACTTGCAAATTATAAAACTAGTACATCTTTGACAGGCATTACTGTTGAAACTACTGTAGGTGTAACAAATGCTGCAACAGGTGGTGGAGCAGCTCATCCTAATATTCAACCTGTAATAGCTACTTATTATATAATGTACATTCCTTAAAATATTCTATGTATACAGTTACAATAACCTTCACATTAGCAGGTTCTGACGTAGGACCTTTCAATCTTTATTCAGATGCTGATGGATACACAACACCGTTTGCTACAGGTATTTCAGCAGCAACACTTCTTGCTGGATATACATCTACAGTGGTACCTAATGGTAGCACTACTATTCTAGCCAGATCTACAGGAGTTTGTACAAGAGATCTTTATATGCCAATTGTAGGAGCCCCTACAACAACAACCACAACGAGTATTCCTCCTACTACAACCTCTACAACTACGTCTATTATTCATCGCTACTCTGTAACATTAACTTCTTGTAGTCTTGGTTATTCATATTTCCAAATTAGTGGATTTACTGCTGGTGATGTTGTCTTATTAGAAGCTGATTTTAGTGGTCTTTTGAATGCTCCTATCACTCCAGGTTATGGAACAAGAGCTGATATATTTATAACAGATGGTATTACAAGCAATAGTAATAGTTCAACTTGTTATCCTTATCCTAATTCATCTCATGGATTCTCAATCAATTCTCAAATCACTATTACAATGACTGGTGCTTCTTCTACAATAAACACAACTGCTATAACCAATAATAGTTCAAGTGGTGCAACTAGTTGTAGTCTTAAAATAGTAAGTGTGAATGGAAATCCTATTGGAGCTCAGGCTGCAGGTTGTGTAGGAAATAGTCCTGGAGCTACATGTTAATATATTAAAAACCCTGTTTGTTGGTTTACAGGAAAGTTCTCCTGGCATTTCTATGCTGGGAGTTTTTTATTCTAATCAACATGATTAATCTATCTAATTGAAGTGATTAATTAAATTTGGTAAGTATATAATAAATTCATATCTTCACAGCAATTTTAACCATAAAAAATACATATGCTTGAGAACCAATCACTTCTACAGCAATTAGAACAAATGTTGCACTGGAAAAAGTCAAAAAAGTTCTATGCTGAAAAGCTAGGAATAATAGAAAGCGAAGTTGAAGATTTACTCAGTGATATACGAAAGAAGGAACAAGTTGAAGATGAAGCAGAAGTTGGAAATTATGTGGCTGAGTTAGAAGATGTTATAGTAAAATTTACAGAAGATGTTTCACGTGGAACAGGTGAGGTGGTAGTAAATGTAAAAGAAGAAATTAAAAGTCTCGAAGATCTAATTGAGAAATGTAAAATAGATACAGAGAAGTGGGAAATAACTAAATATGTACAGAACTTCTGGGGGAATGAGAAAGATCCCCATTGGCAAGTTAAAGCATGGTTAGGTAAGAAGTCTACAGAGCAAGTTTTTCAAGATGCGTTTGTAGACTTTTTAGCTTCATATCAGCCCATTAGTCAAGATGTTATGTCTCCAAAGTTTGCTATTGATAAACCTCATGGTTGTCTAGTGATTAGTAAACAAGATTCACATCTAAATAAGTTTGATATAGATGGAAATAATAACATGAGTGAAAGATTTGCTAGAATAATCTTTAGAATGGAAACAATTCTGGCCCAAGCTCAACTATCTAATAATTTAGATCATGTCACTTATATTCTTGGATCTGATCAGTTCAATAGTGAATTTACAGGAACCACAACAAAAGGAACACCACAACAAAATATACACACTTATCATGAATCTTTTATAGAGATATGTAATCATGAAATTCTTGTAATTACAATGTTATTACAATATGCTGACAAGGTTTATATAACATATGTAGCAGGTAATCATGACGAATATGTAGGATGGCATATGTTGCATTGGTTACAAACTTATTTCAGAAACCAAGACAGAGTGCAGTTTGATATTAGTCCTAAGTATAGAAAGTATATAGGATATGGTGTTTCAGCAATGATGTTTAATCATGGAGATGCTATTAAGCCAGCAAAACTTGCTGGTATATTTCCAATAGAGTTTAGAGAACACTGGTCTAATCACCAAGTGTTTTACATATTTACAGGAGATAAACATCATGAAATGAGTCATGATTTCAACGGTATTAAATTCTATCAAGTTCCAGCTTTTTCAAATGCTAAAAGCTCTTGGGACGATAAGAATGGATATAGTACATCTAAAGCAGAAATCACTGCATTTTTAATAGATGAGACTGATGGAATGACAAATATATTTAAACAGTATTTATAATGGCAACATTAAGGAAAATGGTTTCAGATGTGCGAGCAACGCA